>OHKY01000004.1_pt1 | contig 259823 bp, 206 predicted proteins | sample 1568941 | NCBI WGS metagenome assembly OHKY01 (sample SAMEA3879521, study PRJEB24766) | human gut metagenome | biome: human-associated habitat; feature: feces | place: USA | collected 1985/1987 | reverse complement strand
GTATGATACGTCAGTGCGCCATTTTATTTGGCTGTTTGGCTTTGGGTGAATTAATCGTTTATTTAACAGGGATCAAGCTCCCCTCCAGCATTATCGGTATGCTGCTGCTCACCCTTTTTTTGAAATTAGGCTGGATCAAACTGCAGTGGGTGCAGGGATTGTCCGACTTTCTGGTAGCTAATCTGGGCTTCTTTTTCGTACCTCCCGGAGTAGCATTGATGTTGTACTTCGACGTTATTGCGGCAGAATTCTGGCCTATCGTCATCGCAACAATCGTTAGCACGGCTCTCGTGCTGGTCGTAACGGGATGGGTACACCAGATTGTCCGTAAATTCAGACTGGCACGTCAGATTAAACTGGCGAGTAGCCTACGCTTATCAGACTTTCACTTGTCCGACAAGCTACATTTAAAAAACAAAACTAACTTAATGGATAAAGACAAATGAGCTTTTTAGAAAATAATTTCTTTCTGCTGGCTGTCACTTTCGGCGTTTTCTTCTTTGCCAAATTGCTTCAGAAGAAAACGGGGCTGGTATTGCTGAACCCGATCTTACTCACCATTGCCGTTCTGATTATCTTCCTTAAAATGGCCAATATCTCTTACGAGACTTACAATCAGGGAGGGCATCTCATCGAATTCTGGTTACGCCCGGCTGTGGTAGCTTTGGGAGTCCCTTTATATCTTCAGCTGGAAATGATTAAGAAACAGTTGCTGCCTATCCTCTTGTCTCAACTGGCAGGGTGCATCGTCGGAGTGATCTCTGTGGTATTAATCGCCAAGTTTATGGGAGCTTCACAAGAAGTCATTCTTTCATTGGCACCTAAATCCGTAACGACTCCGATTGCCATGGAAGTGACCAAGGCTATCGGAGGTATCCCGTCACTGACGGCAGCCGTTGTAGTAGCGGTAGGTTTACTGGGAGCCATCTGCGGATTTAAGACAATGAAAATCATGCACGTAGGCAGTCCGATAGCCCAAGGGCTTTCGATGGGAACAGCCGCCCACGCTGTCGGCACTTCCACTGCCATGGACATCAGCAGCAAATACGGGGCGTATGCCAGCCTGGGATTGACACTGAATGGAATATTCACCGCATTACTGACACCGACTATCCTGCGATTATTAGGTGTTTTGTAAAAACAAAATTCTTTCATTTTCCGTTATATAAAGAGTTAAACGCAAAAAGCATTTTATGATTCCATTTAAAGACATTACACTAGCTGATAGAGACACAATAACTGCATTCACCATGAAAAGTGACCGCCGAAACTGCGATCTTTCATTTTCCAACCTCTGTAGCTGGAGATTCTTGTACGATACTCAATTTGCAGTCATCGACGATTTTCTGGTATTCAAATTTTGGGCCGGCGAACAACTGGCATATATGATGCCTGTAGGAAACGGCGATCTGAAAGCTGTATTACGGAAATTAATCGAAGATGCGGATAAGGAGAAGCATAATTTCTGTATGTTGGGAGTTTGCAGCAATATGCGCGCCGACCTCGAAGCGATTTTACCCGAACGGTTCATTTTCACGGAAGACCGTGCCTATGCCGACTATATATATTTAAGGAGTGATCTGGCTACCTTAAAAGGAAAGAAATTTCAGGCAAAGAGAAATCATATCAACCGGTTCCGTAATACGTATCCCGATTACGAATATACACCGATTACGCCCGACCGTATTCAAGAATGTCTGGACCTGGAAGCCGAATGGTGCAAAGTGAACAACTGCGACCAGCAGGAAGGAACGGGAAATGAACGTCGTGCCCTCATTTATGCATTACATAATTTCGAAGCACTCGGTCTGACCGGAGGCATTCTCCACGTCAACGGGAAAATTGTGGCATTTACTTTCGGGATGCCTATCAACCATGAAACATTCGGGGTACATGTAGAAAAGGCAGATACCAGCATTGACGGTGCTTACGCCATGATTAATTACGAGTTTGCCAATCGCATTCCCGAACAGTATATCTATATCAACCGGGAAGAAGATTTAGGTATTGAAGGCTTACGCAAAGCAAAGCTGTCTTATCAACCGGTAACTATTCTCGAAAAGTATATGGCTTGTCTGAAAGACCATCCTATGGATATGGTCAGATGGTAATAATATATAAGGTATGACGACAAAAGAAAAGGTTAAGGCATTATGGCAGTTATGTTTCGACGACAATGAAGAGTTCGTTGAAATGTACTTCAGGCTGCGCTATAAAAATGAAATAAACATTGCTATCGAAAGTGGAGATGAGATTGTTTCCGCTCTTCAGATGATTCCTTATCCGATGACTTTCTGCGGAGATACCGTACAGACCTCTTACATTTCAGGAGCCTGCACTCATCCGGATTTTCGCGGAAACGGAGTGATGCGCGAATTACTCTCCCAAGCCTTTGCAAAGATGCTTCGTAACGGAACGTATTTCAGTACATTGATTCCCGCCGAACCTTGGTTATTCGACTATTACACCCGGATGGGATATGCTTCCGTATTCCAATATTCGGTTAAAGAGATTACCGTACCGGAATTTATTCCGTCTAAAGAAATAACAGTCACCTCTGAAGTCGGATGTCAGAAAGAAGTTTACGAATATCTAAACAGCAAACTTTCCGGACGCACTTGCTGCATCCAGCACTCCTTTGAGGATTTTCAAGTAGTCATGGCGGACCTTATCCTCAGTGACGGAGTTCTGGTTACTGCCAGATCAGAGAATCAAATCAATGGATTGGCTATTGTCTACAGAAGAGATAAGCAATTAATTATCAGCGAGTTTTTTGCAGAAACCAAAGATGCCGAGCACAGTCTGTTGCACCATATCAAGCAATTTACTGGATGCAGGTACATGACTCAGTTGCTTCCTCCGGAGAAAGAACAGACGCAATATCCGTTGGGGATGGCGCGAATCATCAATGCCAAAGAAGTGCTGCAACTGTATGCCTCCGCTTTTCCTGAGGACGAAATGCAACTGGAAGTATCAGATAAACAATTGTCAGTAAATAATGGCTATTACTATCTGTGTAATGGCAAATGTATGTATAGCACCGAGCGTTTGCCCGGCGCACATATACCAATGAATATCAGTGAGCTGACAGGAAGAATATTTCAGGCACTACAACCTTATATGAGTTTAATGCTGAATAAGTGATTCCAGATAACGTACCCTTTCACAAGCTGCCAGCAGGAAAGCACCGACTCCGAAGTTTGAAGTAGAATTAGCATCTACGACTTGCCCCGGTATGGCTTTCTCGCCGATGGGTTGCACATAACCGATCTTTCCGTCGGGCTGTAAAGCAACTGTTGACAAATATTTCCATGCCTTCTCAACTACAGGTTGATAATGGGCGGAGTCAAGGAAACCGTTATTGATCCCCCATTGCAGACCGTACGTAAAGAATGCCGTACCACTTGTTTCGGGGCCCGGTGCATGCTGCGCATCGAGCATACTACGCGTCCAATACCCTTCAGGTTGCTGACAGGCCGCAACAGATTTTGCCAATGTACGGAAACGGTCTATATATTCCTGACGATACTTATCTGTTTCCGGAAGGTCTTTCAAGACTTTCGCCAGCCCCGCCAGTACCCAGCCATCACCACGTGCCCAGAAATCCTTTTTACCATTCACACTTTTGTGCTTGGGGTATACGTATTTTCCATCGCGATAGTAAAGTCCGGCTTCTTCATCATACATGATACTGTCTGCATAAGCGAGGTATTCATGCAGTTTCTCCAGGTAAAGTGGATTTTTAGTGATATTATATAGTTTGGTCATCACAGGCATTACCATATATAAACCATCCGCCCACCACCAATAATCATTGTTGGGTGTACTCATCTGATACTCCATCACCTCACGGGCACGGGCTATCTTATGTGTATCCGGTTCCAGATTATATAAATCGGCATACGTCTGAAAACAGATCTGATAATCGCCGAACATTACATAATCATTGCTTTCGCCATAACTGTACTTCCAGTTGGCTTTATGATCCGATTTAGCGCCTTTCCACTCATTATGTTCCGCCCATCCTTTTGAGTATTCCAAGTATTCCGGTTTGTTGGTCAGGAAGTAAGCCTCCATGTTTCCGGTATGATAAGCGGCATTGTCCCAGAAAGAACGCCCGTGTTCCGGATGGTTTGTCTGCCAGTAGCCATTGACTTTATGAATAATGTCAACCACTTCTGCCGAAGATGAAACTTTCTTGGTTGTGCAACCGGCACACACCGCACAGCCTACCACCAGTGCGGAAAAAAGAGTTGCATACAATTTCTTCATATCTTTATTTTTTTGTATTTGTATTCGTATTCGCTTCCAGTACATATATCATTTGAGGTTCAATCTCCGCCGTGCGTTCACCGTCGCCTTGACAAGTGTGCTGTACAAAGAGATTGAGTTTCCGCTGCTTCTTCCACAATTCCGTGTCATGGGACGGTTCCCAGGCATCTACGGAAAAATCCGTCAGGTCGGTGACTATCCACTTACCGTTGGCAACATCAGCAGTATGCGCCATTGAGACACGGCTGCCCCGCTCTTCGTCACGGAAAATATAGAAGATTTCTCCATCCTCTACCACAATACGCGGACGGGCAACAGGAATCATCTTAGTGCCTCCTCCCTTCAGTGTAAACGGAGTCTTGCGGTCTGTCACCTGACGATTATGCCATATCTTCCCGTCATTCCAGACAATGCGATATTGAGGGACTTCACTGTCCGAACTCCTCCAATAAGTGGCAATATAAGGATTGCCACCAGCGTCTGCACTCATACTTGTCTGGTTTATCAATTCCGAGTTTTGTGGAATACGACAAGCATACTCTGCATTCGAAGCTGTAATCGGAAGTTTATATTGTTCACCATCCGACTTATACCAAGTCACTCCGTTATCAAAAGAACGCGCGTAGCAAAGATCATGGTTGGTCTCCACCTGCCAGGTTTCACGCCATACCCATGAGAGATGAATCGTACCTTTCTCGTCTACATATAGCTGCCAGTAAGCATTTCGTTTGTCTTCACCATCAATCAGGACATCCTGTACACGGGCCCATTTATGGTCTTTCAATGAATAACGGTTCATCACCAGATTTCCACGTCCGGAAGAACCGGAACGGTAGACAAACAACAAATCCCCGTCTGTCAGAGGGTAAAATTCCGGATAAGTAACATCTCCTTCGTCCACTCCGGTCATCGGCATTTTATCGCCCAGTTCCAAAGAACCGGGGGCGATACTGCGGCAGTAATTCAACTTATGTCCATGGTGGTCAAAAGAAACGTGCAGATACCCTTCTCCGTCCACCATTATACTGATGATATTGTGGGCATCTTTTACATTTCCACGATATTGAGTACGATGCAATGTCCATTGCTTCGAATTTAGTTTCCGTTTGCCCAACACAAGATAGCCGTCGGCATCATAATAGCTGATATATTGCTCATCCCCATACGTTACCAATGAATTATTGCGGAATATCGTTGTATTGACAGATGTACAACTATATCCTTTGGCAACTTCCACCAGTTTTTGCGAAAAGCACAAGGCAGAAACAGATAGTAGTAAAAAAGTAAGTAGCAGTATCCGTTTCATGATCTATTTCTTCTGTTTATCAGATTTCTTCTGTTTGTCAAAGACAGTCAAATCCCACTTTTCATGCCATGGGATGGTAATAGCTCCGTCTTTTATCAATACAGGAAGCCATACATAGCGTGAATCTTCGAGGTCTTTCTTTTTCCAGCGGTCAAACATGGCAATATATGCATTCTTCTTTCCGATAACCGGTTGTACGTATGTACTCTGCGCATAAAAAGTCTTGTCCGCATCCGGACCCGTACAAGGATTACCTATCGTTTTCCATGTACCCATGATGGAATCCGCCACTGCGATTTCCGCCACATTCGGGTCCCAGCCGGTGCAGCCGGAACTTAACATATAATATTTGCCCTTATGCTTAAACACTGCCGGAGCTTCACGGGATTCTTTGATGAAATTGCGTGTAAAGCGTCCGCTTGGTTTCAGGTAATCGTCTGTCAGGAGACTGATATACATGGTTTCGTTATTTTCTGAAGAATAGAATTGGTAGGCACGTCCGTCATCATCGACAAAAACTGTCTGGTCACGGCTCATCGCATTATTCGGTCGGAAACTTCCCAAGTAAGTGAATGGTCCGTTTGGAAAATCAGAGACAGCTACACCCGCACACGCTTTGCTGTAATCGGCACTCTCTACATGTGCCCACATCACGAACTTACCTGTCTTTTTATTATAAATCACTTTCGGACGTTCCAAAACCTTCGACGGATGCAGGTCATGGTTCGGGTCCTCTTTGACTGCCGGAAGCACAATGCCCTCAAACTTCCAGTTCAGTAAATCTTTGGAAGAATAGCAGCCTACTCCCGTCACATCTGTACGATAACACTCCCATGTAGCCCAATCAGGCAAAATCGTTTTGCCCTTTTTATATTCTCCATACCAGTAGTAAGTACCGTCGTGGTAAAGAAGTCCCCCGCCATGCGCATTGATAGGGTTACCGTCCGTATCCTTCCACACTTCCCCGGGAATAATATAACTATTCTTCTGAGCTCGCATTTGTATTGGCAGTAACCCTATACAAACCACTACCAGTAATAACATTCTTACCATATATATTTCATTATTTTTGATGTTTCTCATTATTCTCTGCCGACATATCACCTCGCAGTGAAATCATTCGCTCACAAAGATAACCTATACCATAAAGAAAAGAGTTCAAATATCCGTCAAAAAAGGGATATAAAAAGACCATTCTTCGCAAAATGTATAATCTTCCGGAATTTTCCCCTTTCTCATAGAGAATATTTATTGCTGAAAGCAATAAATATGAAAAGTATATCCGCCGGCTTCTATATATACGATATTAATCAAAATTCCACCTATCCATCCATTTTATAAAGGGGACTCCTTTATCATCAAACTGAACAGGCAGCCAGATGTAGCGTGAATCCGCCAGGCTCTTCGGACGCCACATATCCGCCATAAAGAAAAATTGCCCTTTCTCCGGCAAAGGCAATATATAAGTACTTTGTCCTCCAAATGTCTTATCCGCATCTTCACCAACACAAGGGTTCGGCAGTTGCTTCCATTCGCCCAACATAGAATCAGCGGTTAGCAAACGGGCTTTATTAGGATCCCATCCCGTGCAGCCGGAAGTTATCATCCAATAAGTTCCCTCTTTCTTGAATATAGCAGGAGCCTCATTGTGTCCACCAGGGAAAATACGGATATATTTTCCTGTATGACTGAGATAATCATCGGCCAGTTCTGCAATCTGCAATGTCAGGTTATCTTCTGAGGAATAGATATGATAAGCCTTTCCGTCATCGTCCACAAATAAAGTCATATCACGGGACATTTGTCCGTCTTTCAGATCACGCTTTACGAACATACCTTTTGCAATAGCTTCATACCACTTCGGTGTCCACCATTCCTTATACTCTTCCGGATTCCACTTCATTTTCCGTTCTTTTCGGGTCATGTTCAAGGGGTAAGCTCCCGGATTGACCCTGCCGGAGCGAATGAAACGATAGGGACCGGCAGGAGAATCACTCACTGCAACGGCTGCACGCGCAGGTCCATAACCTTGTCCTTTCAGTTCTAAATGAAGCCACATGACAAATTTCCCGGTTTTCGCATTATAGATCACCTTGGGGCGTTCCATGATGCATCCTTTCTCAATGTCATGCCCTTCTTCCTCAGAGACAGCTAAGGCAATACCTTCAGATTTCCAGTTATACAGGTCTGTTGATGAATAGCAGTTGATTCCCTTCTCTGTGACAAAACCGGATGCAGGACGGTGTTCTCCAAACCAATAATATTTTCCTTCATGGAAAAGTATTCCGCCACCGTGCGCATTGATTACATTGCCATCCGTATCTCTCCAGACCTTTCCGGAAGCGATTCCCTTTTCTTTCTGATAGACTCTTACATAATCTATTTCATACTTCATCGGCAGGGCGGCCTCATCAATCGGGCCACCGTTAATTCCGCCAATGGCGAGATTTAGTAACAGGTATTGTGGTTTTGTAAAAGGATTGGTACCTTTACCGATACTTCCATTCCTTGTGCTGCTCAGAGGAATTTCATTCAGCAGTTCATCGTCCAAATATAGTTTGATAGCCTCTTCATCCCAGTCCATGCGCCAGATATGGAACTTAGATGCCCAATCGGGATCTTTGTCAGTGAAATGCGAATAAGGAGTAGCCTGACTGTCCCATTTTGCATGCCATTGACGGTCTGTTCCCCAAGCAGCATTGGCTAAGATATGTGGTGTTCCTTTAATCTGATAATATTCCATGATATCTATCTCACCACATGAAGGCCATTCCATATTACTTCCCAATGTCCAGATAGCAGGCCATGCTCCTTTTGCCACAGGAATACGAGCCTTTATCTCAAAACGCCCATACAGAAACTCTTTCTTTCCGGCAGTAGTTACTGAAGAAGAGGTATAGTCAATAAATTCTCTCTTCTTCCGCCAATCATTACTTCCGGATACATAAAGAGGATTTTTACGGTTCTGCTCTTTCCGGGCTTCTATTATCAACAGCCCATTCTTGCAAACTGCATTGTCGGATTGGTACCATTGAGCTTCTTCATTACGCGCATATCCTTGCTCAAAGTTCCATACAGAAGAGTTCAAAGGACCATCTGCATTAAATTCATCACTCCAAACAAGTTGCCAGTCGTCCTGGGCAAATATGCATAGTGAAAATGACAAGCCCATCATTAAATTTACAATCTTCTTTATCTTCATACTAATTTGTTTTTCTTTGGTATATCCAAACCTATTGAACTATTTATCCCTAATAAATAAAATGATTCATATTTACATCAGCAAAAATAAGACTTCAATAAAAAATAAAGGACTAGAAATCGTGCAATTAGGTCGAACTTTAGATCATATTCATTGAAATGACTCAATAATGAGCATCTTTGCACGATTTTATACCGAATAGAACACATCTGAAGTCATATAATCAAACGCAGGAGACAAGTTCAATCATCTCATCCCCTGCATTTACTACCTATATAAAAAATACCTATCGATTACTTCGTCATTGTACCCCTCAAGCGATACCTCTTTCCACCGGACTCGTAATCGTAACAAAATGTAAATGTGCCATCCTCAAAACTAACGGTTCCGTTAGAAACCGGAAGATTCTTCCAGCCAGCCACTGTAAAAGTACCGTCCGGTTGGCGTGTAAACGTCACACCGTTGTTATCAATTGAGTTGAAATAGTCTTCAGTTGTTATGTTTCCCGTTGGTGAAAGATCTGAATTCTGCGTAACATTAAAGAAACGAGCCTGATCTTTATTCACTGCCTTCAACGTACGCTGCATATTAACGGAAGAAGGAGTCAGTTCTTCATCATTGTCAGTCAACGTATATCTGATGGCTACCATCTGATAAGTCCCTGAAAAGTCATTCGTTAAATTGAGATTCATTATGAGAACTGTATCCTTAGGCTGTTTCACGTAATCGGATACTGACTCAATTTTGAAAGTCAACGCATAAAGTTTATCACAATCCAATCCGGAAGTTTCGACAGTAAATGGCAACCGACTATATACATCGCCCGCTTTAATGGTCGTGCTCATTGACGGAAAACTGCAAAATTGATCACCCAACTTCTGATATTTTAATGGGGCATCCAACATATACTTATTATTGTACCATTCGATGGTAGCGTCATTGTGAGTCAAGACGACTTCCACATTCCGGTCGATATTCTGGCTACCTCCCGTAGCAATGGCAACATACGCATTTTGCGGACCATCGCCATACGCCACATCAAATTGCTGTACCACTTCATAGGCACCTACAATATAAACTTGTTTGTAGTATTGTTCACCATCCAAAGGGCTCTCTTTACTACAGGATGCAAATAATCCTGCAAGTAGCCCCAACGTATAAATAGTTCTAATTAGTTTCATATTTCTTTTGATTATATAGGTTTATCTCCATTCCGGATTTTGCACGAGGTTCTTGTTTTTATCCAACACACTCTTAGGTATAGGATAGAAATAGTGTTTGTACGAGAATGAACGCCGTGTCAATTTATCGTTCAAAATAGTTGTTGTGTAGAATTTCTGACGTTCATTGCTTCTTGCTTTGACGTTGCAACCGGAGATAGGACGATTGTATGCCTCCATAGCATCTCCCCAACGGCGCAAGTCGTGATAACGACGTCCTTCGCAAGCAAACTCTATTCTGCGTTCATGCTTAATCAGTTCACGGACCTTATTCCTGTCGGCAGCAACAGCCTCAGTAATTCCGGGCAGACCGGCACGATGACGAATCAGATTGAAATACTTCACAATATCAGCTGTATTATGTTCCACCGTCACTTGACTGCCGTTAGGCATCTCCATCGTATAAGGTTCTTTCAACTCATTAATAGCCTCCACATAATTCAGCAATGTTTCCGCATACCGGAAAACCGGGAAATATTTAGCTTTGACCGTACCCTTTTTCATCTCATCTTCCAAATGTCTATATTTGACACAAGTATAGCCTGTACGATTATAATCTTCAGGATGATCCGGATTAGCGGAAGCATATCCGTCGGAATAATAAGTAACCTCAATATTCTTGTACTGATTCTCCGAAGAAGAAGTGCCTGGCCAGAATGAATGGCAAAAGCCTATCGTTGCATAAAAACGAGGTTCGCGATTGTTATACATTCTAGCAGTGCTCGCTAGAAGTGTAAAGCCAGAGAAAGTTTGGTTGGCGCCGCCAATTCTTTCAAAATTAACGCTGGCATCCGGATAAGGATAGTCCTGACTGGATTCATTGATATCTTGTCCGTCCACCATTTGGTAAGCATCAATCAAGTCTTGTACGAGATTCAAGCCACCCCATCCACCTAATTTGAAAGGTGCAGCAGCCACCAATGGGGCATCACCTGTCGGCATTTGACAGGAATAGATAAATTCAGGATTAATCATCACAGGAATTTCACCACTGAATGTATAAGTCAACGAACGGTAATGGTCGATACCGGCTGCTCCCTTTGGATAAGGCTCATAATAATCCGGATCTATCTCTTTGATAAATTCTTCATTAGTGGGCAGATCCTTGCTATCTATTTCTTTGGGAGTCCAATACAACTCAAATTTATTTGAATCAATAATGTATTTTGAATAAGCGGCAGACACTCCCCATTTCGAATTATCATTTTCCTGCGAAATAAAGTTTGCGCCGTCACTTGTCCGCTGCCAGTCAGCATAAAACTTATTGCCGTTATACCACGGACTGGCTGCATACAATGTAATTCTCGACAAAGTAGCGTAAGCGGCCCATTGAGTAGGAAGCGTCACAACCGTTGAACTTTCTACTTCCAGTGGCAAGAACTGAATGGCCAGAGACATCCATTTACGGATTTCCAATACGCATTCATCGTATGTTCCTCGTTCCAGTGACATTTCGGCTACCGGCACATCCACATTAAAGGGCGTTTCCGGAACAATGGGCACAGGTCCGTACTGCAACATCAGCAGATAATAATAATATCCTACCAAAAAGTAGCATCGTCCCATCAACTCACGACGTTCAACGTCTGTCACATCGGGTACTTCATTGATTCTCGACAAGGCAGTGAGTGCCATACGAATACCCTGGTAATATTTGGGATAGTTATTGTAATATCCGTCATAAGGAGTAATCTCGTCCAGCAAAAACTTCATGCCGTAGTGCTGGCTATCATTCCAGGACATGAAATTCTCATCAGAAGCAATTTGGAACGGTGTAGAAGAATTTGACCAAAGTTTGCCTTCATTGGGTATATATTGCGCTGCACCGTTAATATACTGATCCAGGAGTTCTTTGCGAGAGAATACAGAGTCAAGAAAAGTCATCTGGTCAATATATTCTTCGACATCCAGATAATCACCGCAAGATTGCAGCCCGATGGTTATACTACAAACCATCGACAGAAATAAAGTCTTTATAATATTTGTTTTCTTTTTCATAATAATCGTCCTTTAGAAAGTTAAGTTCAACTGTAAGGTGTACATCCTTTGCAAAGGATATTCCGCTCCATTACCAGAGGCTTGCGATGGATCAAAAAGCTTCACTTTATCCCACACATGTAGATTCTCGCCTATCAGACTGAGAGTAGCAGATTCCACACCGACACGACTCTTCAACCAATTATTCGTAAAGCGGTAAGAGATATCTACATTTTTGAGACGTAGATATTTACCGTCAGCTAACCAGAAGGTAGACTCCTGATTATTATTTTTATTTTCTCCATACGTTAGTCGCGGAAACTTAGCATTCGGATTCTCTGCCAATGCAGGATCAATGCCATTAGCCTCAGCATATTCTCTTGGAATCCAACGATTTCTTGGATCAGCAACCATTTCGAGTAAGTTGCCTCTTGATTCATTTAAGAAAGGATAGAATCCCCGACCACCTTGAAAATATTGTACTTTAGAGACTCCTTCAAACAAAATACTAACACGGAATGCCTTGTAGTTCCAATCAAGTGCAAAACCGTATTGTATAAACGGTACAGCAGAGTAGTTGAGAGGTACGACGTCATCTTTATCAATCTTACCGTCACCGTTCACATCCTTATACTTGATATCGCCCGGACGATAATTATCCATAAAGGTCTGTTTGGGACTACTTTTAATGTCATCCTCATCTTTAAATAATCCCAAAGCAATTAATCCGCGCTGTACTTTGTAAGGGACTCCGGAATTAGACTGATATGGATAATTCACCCCACTCTGTTCCCAGTAGATCACTTCGTTTTCAGCGTGAGTAAAGTTACCACGTACAGTAAGAGCCATATCCTTATTAAATGTATGAGTATAAGCTAGTGTACCATCCATACCCCACGACTTCATGCTTCCGATATTAGCATAAGGAAGTACATTGCTTAAACCACCCTCGTCCGGTATATTGGCACGCCTCTGGAAAATATCGGTTGTCTTCGTATGAAAGAAATCCACTGTCATGTCTACCTTATCATCAAAGAAACGGGCATCGATACCAAAGTTCGTTTTTGTACTGACTTCCCATTTTAAATTCATTGATCCGGTACGATTTTCGGCAAGTCCGGTTCCCCATGTACTGGAAACGTTACCTAAAGTAGTTAAATAAGGGAATCGAATATCATTACCATTCTCATCTTTCAGACGATCATTTCCTACCCGTCCCCAAGAAGCACGGAACTTCAGGAAGTTATTGAATGGGAGCAGGTTTCTATACCAATCATATTGCGTAGGCACCCACCCCCCGGAGATAGAGGGGAACCAACCGTAGCGACGTTCTTTATTGAAATTTTCCGAACCGGTATAGCCAAGATTACCTTCTACGAGATAGGTATCTTTATAAGAATAGGTAGCGCGGAAGGAAAGTGCCTGATAACGTTTGGGAATGCTGACCAGCACACCGTTTCCCCAATCCACATTGGTCAGTTCCTGGCGGTAAAAATGCGCCAACCCCGTCACACGGTGATCTTGATTAAACAAACGTTTATAGTTGGCGGCAGCTTCGAAATATAATTCCCGATTGGATGCTGATGCTTGTATTGCTGTCATATCCTCCTTATTTACAGTACGCACAGTTTTCAAGCTACCATCCAAATAACGTCCATCTTTGGGATCGGCATAATATTGTTCGGGGTTCATGTGTCTGTCGACTATGTGTGCACCATTCATGGAGAATGAGAACAAGCCACGTACTGACAATCCCTCTGTGATTATACCCAAATCCTGCGACAAGCCTACATTTATTTTGGTAGAATACGTCTCATTGGTAGTATATCCCATGTAATTCAGGCGTACATACGGTGATTTATCCTCCAGATTAGTGCCATAAGCAGGCAACTGACCATTAGAGTACCTCACTGGAACCACAGTAGGAGGTAAGTTCGCTTGCGATTCCCACAGGTATTTATTGCTTGAGCCTGTTCCTGGTGCGTTTTGTGTCTTGATTACTGCTTCCAAATTCAAACTCAACAAAGTTGTTTTTGTAAGGTCAGCATCAATATTCGTACGGAAATTATATTTATGATAGTTTACATTAACGTCATGTTTGCTTGCAGACTTATCCTGTTTAAATAGAGCTTCAGAGTTAAGGATACCCAAACTCATATAGTAGCGAGCACTTTGTCCACCACCGGAAATACTTAAATGGTGTTGATTGTTAATTACATGATCTTTCAAAATCACATCACGCCAATTCACATTCGGATATAAATCCGGGTCAAGACCTGTTTTGAATAATTCTAGTTCAGTAGCAGAATATACCGGGTCGTCTCCACGAACAGAGCGCGCTTCATTCGCCAATGTTGCATATTGATAAGCATCGGCATATTCCGGCATACGGGGTGAATAAGAATAAGTAGCATTAGTTTTGAAATTGACATGCAACTTTCCGGCTTTTCCTCGCTTCGTAGTAACTACAACTACACCATTGGCACCGCGAGTTCCATAAACGGCTGTTGCCGATGCATCTTTCAGAATACTAAAACTTTCGATATCAGCAGGATCAAGATCGTTGATATTTCCTTCGATTCCGTCTATCAACACCAATGCACTAGAACTGGCGCCAAACGTACTCATACCACGAATCCAGAACTCCGAGAAGTTGTTACCAGGTTCGCCACTTCGGGTCACGGCAATAATGCCCGGCACGCGTCCACCCAACATGTTACTCACCGATACCGCAGGAGCTTGAATCCCTGCCGGGTCTACATTGGTGATAGCGCCTACTACAGAAACCTTTCTCTGAGTATCACGCCCCACTACCACAACCTCATCAAACTCATTGACCGCCTCCTTCAAAGCAATCTTCTCTTTCAGTTTCGTAGCAGTATATTTAATTTCCCGAGTTTCATAACCTATATAAGAAAATACGAGTGTACTTCCGGCAGGAACACCTGTCATCTTAAACCGTCCGTCAAAATCGGTAACAACTCCTACACCCTGTTTTCCTTTTATCTGAACAGACACTCCGATGAGTTCCTGTCCTTGCTCGTCCAAGACGATACCCGCAACATCTATTCCGCCTTGGGCGAACATAGTTGCTGACATGAATACCCAAAATAGTACTAAAATACTTCGTTTCATATTTATGTTTTTCTTAGTGATTATTCTACTGCATACTTCCTAATAGCTTTTCCCCAGGCTTCAGCTATCCAATAGCCACCTTCACCATCGTAACAAATATCATAAGGATAGTTAAAGGTAGCTTCCAGCGGTGTGCCATCTATCTGACTTGCTACATCTACCTGACCAGCTACAGTAGATACATAGCCATCAAGAATATCCAACTTGCGCAAGCAGTACCCCTTAAATCCATCAACAATATAAAAGTTTCCATCTTCGTCCACTGTCATTCCGTTGGGTTGGGCAAACAAAGCTTCTTCCCGAAGACCATCTTGCACTGTCTTTTGGGTAGCCGACCCACAGAACCATTCACATTCTCCATCAGGAGTAATCTTGTAAACTGAAGACAGATTCTGGTCAGACATGTAGAAATTGCTATCTACAAAATAATAAATAAGATAAGGGCCAGGATTTGTGCCAAGAGATCCTGAGAGTTCCAGTTGCTTTATTAATGTTACCTCTTGTGTCTTCACATTGAAGCGACCGAAATTCTTGTTAGAATCAACAAAATAGAGCCATTCTTCTGTCTCATCCAATGCAACAGCACCAATTTTACCACTAAAAGTAGAACCAAGCTGTCCGATACGTGTAGGTGCCCAACCACTTGCTTTCATATAGACATATACTGTATGAGTCCCTTCCCAACCAATACTATACACTCTTTGTTTGTCTTTGGTAACAGCAGGCTTTCCACCTTTAAAACCCGGATGAACGGTAGTCACCTTGTTATCATCCACCGAAATCAAACGGACACGAGGATCATCTCTTTGATAAGCAAGTACCGTATTATTTCCTACGGCTGCAATTCCCCACATGTACTTGAACTTTGCAGATGCAAGGTCACCATCATCATTCCCATCTTTTGAAGCCGAACCAGAGATGGTAGAAACATTCTGGGCCTGTTCATACTTAAATGTGCCATCTGTAGTCACTTCCTTCCCATCAACAATTACCTTGATACGGTTTCCACCCGGCAATTGTCTGGGTGCAAGACAATAAAGGGTATTGTTATCGATACCTATTACTGTAGATAAGCGTTCTGCTGCCTCGTCCACAAAATAAACTTTCACCTTTGATTTGTCTGTACCAAAGTTAGAACCTTTAACGATAACCTTTTCCCGTAGCTTGCCCTCTACCGGCATAAAGCTCTCCACTGTAACGGGCTGATTCGGATCATAAGTCGCCCCAGTGGTTTTGTTGTCATCGCTATCTTTACAGCTTCCTATCAAAAAGAGAAGTGTTAGCACTAAAGAATAGAAAATGCAATTTTTCATAGCAAAAATATTAATGAATTAATAAATAATGATTAGTCTCAAGATTACGTCCGAACAGTATGACATTTAAGACTCCATACTTTGAGCTAGTTGTTTTCTTTGTTAATGTTTCATTTTTCATCATATTAGTATATATTTAGAATTGTCAATTGTTTCACCGACTTATCAGCCTAGATGTCAACGAATGCAAACATAGACCATTCTAATGTCAACAAAGAGTAATAATCATCTTTATAGGGAGAATTATAGTGATTAACTTATTTTCCTCCTTTATGAATGATAATTCTCCCTATAAAATGCTGTATTTAACTCTTTTCTATGTGGTTATGAATCTGCGACCCAATTATTACAATCATTGCAGTCAAATACAATAATCCCTTTCTCTATAAAAAATAAGACCTGCGAATGCATGAATTAATTCGTCCGCCTATGGGCAACGTTTCGTCCGGCTATAGGCAAACGCAATGTCGTCTATAGGCAAACTTGCGTCCGACTATAGGCAGACGAATTAATTTATGTACTGAAAGGGATTATTTATAGCACAAACCGGAGCTAAATTTAGCATTGAAATTCTTTATCCAATAAACGACTTTTAGATTTATATGATTTGAATTTATATATGAACGGTCTGGCTCATTTTTACACCAAATTGAATTATATCTCATCCTATAATTTTCAATAAATGATCCGTCGCATTAAATAAAGTACTATTTTTGGAAATCATGTCTTTCAACTTTGACAGGTGATATAGAGGCATTTTATAAGCGAATTATTAATCATATATTCAACTTTAAATTAGAAAATTATGGAAAAACAGATTTTGAATTTCGTTTTCATTTCAGTATGCTCATTTCTGTTATTCATTAGTTGCAGTAGTGAAGACAGTATAAATGATTCTCATTACACTCAACAATGTAATGTGACAACTCGATATTCATCTGTCGGATGGGGCATTGCTAGATGTACAATAAAAGGAAGAACAGTTTTTATAGAGTGGAATTTCCCAACTGCATCAGAAAAACCAGTTGGTATGTTGTTCACGTTACGCTCAAACTTCTATGGGTATATAGATTCATTTGAAACTTTCGAAGAAGAAATGGTCGGAACAAGAAGCTTTGAACTCCCTACTTCCTTCACATTCATTCAAGGTGATACACTTTGGCTAGAAATAAAGGATGGGGGAGGATTGCCCGTTACTTTACAATTGACATCTATTGACATAGATGAATATAGCGGTCAAAGTAGTAGCGAACCTAAATGTGATCACAATTTTGATTTTAGAGACACAAGCATCACAGTAGGATTAGATCTAAGTACTGGCAAAATCGAAGGGTCTATTGGTTATACTAAACGATGTAGACTTATAATGGTTTACAGCTATTATGATTTAATGCACAAGAAAACAATCCGTGGATATTGCTGTCAAGATATAGTCAATGGCATCGTGAATACAAATTGGAATGATGGTCCCTATATTCATAGTTATTATTATATGTCCAATGTAGAATGTGAACTTCGAATATATAGTTTATCTTGTGACAAAAGGATTCCTGATTCAGATACAAGCTTTAACAACAGCGGAAACTGTACCAATTATTTAAGAACAACATTCTCTTTTTCTGGAAATACTCCTCTATATTCTCTTTCTGAATATATGGCAATTGTCAAATAACAACAAGCATTAGAGTTTATTGAAAATATTTTTACATTCATGCGTATACATATATAAAAATACACACATATTAACTCTGCTTTATTTTTGAAAGATGGGAAATTCTCTAATTACCATAAATTCTGAAAATATCCCATCTTTCTATCATCATTATTAAGAAGAATCGTTTTAAAGCAAAATTCTTTACTCTTATTTTTTTTCTTCTCGAGTAAACCGTACTATATAGACAGATAATAATCTGTTGACAAGATCAATTCATATCTGATGCGAATAGCTCAGACCCTGTTCGAAAAAGGCACAAAAGCTCTACCTTTCCAAGAAAAGGTGAACACCTTGCATTCAGCCTTTTCAGCTTCGCTCGCAAACGCCTTGCCAGAAGTGGATATCGGCTGAAGGCACTCTTCTGTGCCCCACTACTAAGATGTTCCAGGAGAGGGTAGGTGCTTTCAGCCCTTTCAGCCTGAAAAATAATTCGTTCGAACGCCAGTAGTTTCTCACAAAACAGAGGCTCTATTCAGTACAAACAGAGGGTCTGTCCGACGCAAACAGACCCTCTGTTTGTTTCTGGACTATTAGTCTGTTTACTAATTTAAATAAGCCGATATTCCACCAACCTTCATCTCGGGGCTGAGTGACATTCACCTCGGTGGCGAATGAAATTCAGCCTCGAGCTTACGGAATTCAGCCCACGTGGTGAGTAACTATAACTTGTAATCCCAAAACTGAAAGGGCTGAAAGCACTTATCCCCTCCCAAAACATCCCAGAGACGGGGTATAAAAAAGCGCCTTCAGCCGATATCCACTTCTGGCAAGGCATTTGCGAGCGAAGCTGAAAAGGCTGAATGCTAGATATAATCCAATAGTAGTACGGAGGAAAGTCAGCACATCATTCATTGGATAGTTGTACATCTTCGACTCAAATGTTGTACAAGAATCAAGCAACTCAAGTACTTACAACCATTAAGTCCTATACTTATTGGGGAGTACTCTTTTAGATGTCTGATTCATTTCTTATACAAGAAGTTCATTCATAACCAAAGCAGAAATGCATTAAATGTATTTTTGTCATTCAGACGACCAATGAGAGAAAGAATCTCATTTTTTGTGTACAGGAAAAAAGATTCTTCGTCGTTATACTCCTCTGAATGACAGAGGCTATGATGGACCAGACTTAATCTACTTCTCTACATCTTGAATAAACCGTTCAATATAATCAGTCGGCAGCATCCCGAACTCTTTCTTAAAACACACACTGAAATACTTCGGATCATTAAAACCTACGATATATGCCAATTCTGAAACACGAATATTATTTCCCTTTTCTTCCATGATCCGGCAGGCAGCTTTCAAACGCACATTGCGAATAAAAGCAGAAGTATTCAAACCTGCCAAAGATTTCAGTTTCTTATATAGAGTCGATTTACTGGTAATCATTTCTTCGGCAAATTGTGTCTGGTCAAATGCAGCATCTGCCAAATGATTATTCACGCATTCAATGGCACGCTTTATAAAGTCTTCATCCAGACTTGTATAATTCAAGTCCTTTACTTCAAACACCAATTGATTCTTGAAGTCGCGTGCCGTGCGTTCCTTATACTTCAGCAGGTTACGGATACGGGCATGCAACACCGTCAAGTTAAAAGGCTTGCTAATAAAAGCCTCCGCACCAGCTTCATACGCTTCTGCACGGTCTTCTTCCTTATTCTTGGCAGTCAATAGAATCACCGGAATATGGCTGATTTCCAAATGACCTTTTACGTACTTACAGAATTCGATGCCATTCATTTCGGGCATCATCACATCCGATACAATCAGGTCAATATCCTCATTCTCCAATACCGTAATTCCCTCTTTCCCATTTTCGGCAGTAAAGACATTATAATCACGGTTCAGAAGTTTAGTCATCAATTGCAGCAACTCCTCATTGTCTTCGACCAGTAAGATAGAATTGGCTTTCTCCGCCACTTCTTCTACTTCATTGGCAGCTTCCACTTGCGTGACTTCATAAGTCACCGTCTTCTGTATCGGCAAGATTGCTTCATTATCTATTTGTTCTTCTTCATAATAAGAACGGTCAATAGGAATCCTCACGATGAACTCTGTTCCCTGATCGACTTCACTCTCTACTGAAATGGTTCCTCCGTGCAACTCCACCAAATCTTTTGTCAGGGAAAGTCCGATACCGGTGCCGATAGTATTGAACTTTCGATAATCTCCTTCGTAAAAGCGTTTGAACAGCATTTTCTGTTTCTCTTTTGAAATGCCTTTCCCGTTATCCTTCACTTTCAAGAGCACAAAATCTTTATTTTCATCATAAGACAAAGTTACTTGGATAAATCCGCCTTCCTTATTGTATTTAGCAGCGTTAGACAACAGATTATATAATATCTTATCCAATTTATCTGTATCGAAATAGCCGACAATAGCTTCCGGGTCGCAAAGTACAGAGAAATGTATCTTTCGTTTCTTCACCAGCGGTTGAAAACTTTCAGTCTCTCTTTTCACAAAATCCGCTATATCGCCCGGAGAAACACGCAATTTCAAATTTCCTGTCTCTGCTTTACGGAATTCAAGAATCTGCTGCAACAATCGTATTAATCGCTGTATATTGCTATTCATCACCGTATATAAATCATTATGACTAGGTGCCTGTGTCTTCAACTCATCCACCGTAGCCGAAATAATAGTCAACGGAGTTAACAGCTCATGCGTAATATTAGTAAAGAACTGCAATTTCGCATGATTCAATTCTTCTGCTTTTGCTTTTTCTATTTCACGCAGGCGCAATGCATTCCGAAGCAACATACGGTTCTTTGTTGTACGGTAAATCAAAATTCCTACGACCAACACCCATATTATATATAACAGATATGCCCACCAGGTAGCCCAGAACGGAGGAAGGACTACCACTGTCAATTCACGCACATAGCCACTCCATTCTCCGTTCTCATTGGTTGCTTTCAACTGAAAAGTATATGTCCCGCTCGGCAGATTGTTATAATAAGCAAAGCGGCGGTCTGCATCCGTATACTGCCAATCCCTGTCAAAGTTCTGTAGCCGGTAAGCATATCTGTTTAGTTCGGGATTCTTATAGGTAAGGGCGGCAAATTCAATACTAAAATTATTGTATTTATGAGGAAGTTCAATCTTACTGGTATAGGTAGGCATTACCGGTGAAATCTTTTGTTGCAGTTCGACCGGCAATTTACTGAAAGAATGATTGAATATTTTAATATCTGTTATCAGGAAATTGGTTTCCTGAGAAGGTATTTCCATTTTATCAGGAAAAAAACTGTTGTACCCCTTATGTCCTCCAAAAAACAATTCTCCATTTCGACTACACGATGAATTGACTATAAAGTTATCCTGCAACCCATCGGCAGAAGTATAGATATGGGTTGAGAAATCATTTCCAACAGCAGCTACATAAAGTTTCACTAGTCCGGAAATCGTTCCCAGCCATAAATTACCACTTTTATCTTCTTCTATGCTAACGATAACGTCTCCCGGAATACTATATGCACGCGTTTTTTCCTCAAATTCTCCTTTGTTACGATTATAAAGGTATAATCCTCCTCCCTCAGTCCCTGCCCACAATCGACCAAAACGATCAAGATGTATACACAAGACTGTATTCGTGATTAGTTTACGATTATGAAAACTATAATTCTCATATTTCAATGTGGAAGGTTGACGGACATCCCCCGTTATATGAATCACACCCAAATTAGAAGTTGCCAGCCAGACACTGTTATCCATATCCTTTATGATATCTCTTACATATATCCAGCCTGCCGACAAACTATCATTAAAGTTCATCGTTTCAAAGCGATAGTCTGTACCGTCAGCCAATCTGACCCCTATTCCTCCTCGCGTGCCAACCCAGCAATTCCCTTCATAATCTTCATATAAAGCCGACACACAATCAGAAGTAAGGAAACCGCTATTCTTTGTAGTCAAGTGTTTTACCTTTTCACCTTTCCGATATACGTAGATTCCTCCATTATACATACCAAACCAGATTTCACCACTCTTCTTACGCTGGGTAACTGCGAAAAGGGATGGCAAATCTTTTAACCCCGAAAATTCCGGTATGTGCGAATACATCTTTAGCTTTCCTGTTTCATACTCTCTACAGGCTAGTCCGTAAGTTCCTACTCCAATCCATAGGTTTTGATCTGAATCAGCAAATAAGGTACGAACGGAAGTTACCGGAATATCTTCATCTCCAAAGTTAAGTGTATATAAAGCAAATGTAGATTGACGTGTATCAGCCATCAGAACTCCTCCCCCAATAGCCCCTATCCACATATTCCTCTGAGCATCACGCATAATCGAGTTAACCTCGTCAGAAGGAATACGATAATCTGTTTTTCCCGATTTATAATTAATAAATGCGTCCGGTTCATCAAGTTTTAAGATACTCAACCCACTACGTGTACCAACCCACAGGGTGTGAGTATTGATATCTTCTGCTATATCATATACTATATTATCAGACAAACTGGAATCATCACCGTTCTCATGCAGAAAACGCTGATAAGACACACGTTGCATATCTTTAGGATTCTGCAATTTAAAAAGACCATATCCCCAACTCCCTACCCAAATATCTTTATTACTATCTTCATAAATTACATGAGAAGAATATTGGTCATTGATTTTCGGATATATTTCCACTTTATCTGTGGATGGAGAATAACGAAATAAGCCTTGTGCCCAAGTTCCAATCCAGAGATCGCCATCTGAATCTTCTAATAATGATTTTATGGTAACATACCGCAGTCTACTATCTCCAAAGTCATCTCCACAAACTACAAAAGTATCTTTCTCTGCAACATAACGACATAAACCGTTATCCGTCCCCACCCAAACTGTATTATCACGAGTCACACACAGAGCAGACACTACATTGTTAGAAAGATATGGTGCTTTATACTTTTTTATTTCTCCGGTTCTTTTATCCATCACGTTCAGTCCTTCCGATGTACCAATCCAAAGATTATTATTATTATCATCAACCAAACAAGTGATGCTATTGGTAGTCAATAAATCCGGAGAATAAAGATTAGATTTATAAAGAGTGGTCTCATAGCCATTATACTGGCAAAGTCCATTACGAGTAGCGAACCAGATAAATCCATCTTTATCTTGATACACTTTTTGTACTTCATTTGTCGGCAAGAAATATGGAGCAGAAAGTTGCTTAAATTTGAGGTTGTAGATGACATCCTCTGTCGCCAATAACAAAGCAGACTTCAAAAGCAAAAACAAAATCAAAAAACTCAGCTTATAATAAAGGATAACGATTCGCGTGTTTTTCATATGATCATATTTTGTTCGTTAAATACAAATATAATACTTCATAACTGTATATACGACCAAAATTATGAATAAAAAATTTAATAAACAACGATTAGACAGTTCTAGCTTTACAGATATACTGATAAGTAGAACTTTTTGAAGGGAAATTCACCATATAGGCATTTAAGACTCATCACTATACATAAAAAAATACAGTGGAAAAACACTTCCACTGTACACTTCTCATATTTTAAAATTACTCAAATAGAATCGTTTTTATCTCTTTCGTATCCAGACGCACTGTCACTTGTTTCTTATCTTCCGAAATTTCTATCGACCGGACCGGATTCAACTCTTTCTTTGTAAAGCCATTCTTAGCTTCATTCTTCTTCCAAAGTTGAAGTGTCATATAAATCTTGCTACCAGCCAATTTATCAGAAGCCATAATCAAAGCACACTCATCACTGACAGGATGCAACCCTTTCGGATACGATGTATATAGTTTATCCCATCCAGCCAATGGTATCATAGCCAGTTCATACTCTCCGTTATCAATAACCGGAATATCCAGCTTGCCGACCCTTCGGAATGTTTCTTTAAATACACCATTCAAACGAGGCAGTGAATAATGTCCCAAACAGATTTCCGTCGGTTCGGAGACCGAAACTTTATCCACTCTCAAGATTCCGTTCGGTAGCGGAATATCGACCAGTTGATATCTTACTGTACTGTCTGTTTCAAGTACAGCATCACGGCGATAGATACCGTCTTTAAAACCTTGGAACGTATAAAGCCGTAATACTTCCCACTCACCTTTCTGATTCTTTGTTCCGTAATTCATGGATATTTCTCCGTTCTTACCATCCGCCATCCACGGGAATTCCGTATTGTAAGCCAATTTGTTATAATTCTCCGTACTACGAAACTTCTGCCAGTCCTTTGCAACAGTTTCATGGCACCATGAGCGCATCTCAGCGCCTCCGCTATTCGGATAATTCGTAATCAACAAATTGGTTCCCGGCTGAAACTTATTATAGACATTCCCTTTTTTCAGTTCTTTATCCCAAGGACCATTATTTTCGGTAGCAGACCAGAAGTCTGAGTTTTCCGGTAACAGCAAACTCAAAAAAGCTTTTCCGCACCAGTATACACTACCCCGACAACTATAAATCTGCACAGCAGGAGCAAACGGACCATAAAATCCCATCGTTGGAACCCCTTCTTCCAGAAATTTCGGATTTTCCAGAAATTGCAGCAAAGTAGAAGAAGCAATCCTCCTTATCCAGCCATAATTTACATCGCCACTTTTATCATATTCCCACAGAGACAACGGGGCAGTCGCTGCAAAACGATAGCAGATGCTTCGTCCCCACATATTCATCTTACCATCCCGGTTAAACATATATGGATAGTTAGCTACCATATCATGCTGGTTTGCCATGAACTGCTGTGCCAACTGGGGAAATTGCTTCTTGCCAAACATTTCTGCCCAAATGGGGCCGTATGTCTGATAAGCCCACGCACTGTAATAATCATAAGCCGGAGCATCATTGTACCAGCCTTCACCCCGATAACGTGCCAGCAGTTTCTTTAAATTCGACTCCAGATAGCTCTCATCCACTGCATAGCCCTGATCTTTCAGAAAACTTAAAATAAAGACATTAAAGAACATCCAGTTAGAGCCGATGGTCGGTCCTTCTCCGTAGCTCAGCATGGTTGCAGCAAGCGAATCCTTTTGCGCTTTTGTTAGCGGGTCCCACAAAACAGCCTGAGCCGCTTTCATTGAAATAGCCAAAGACCCTAACTCCAGTAACGTCTGACTAGGTCCTCCTTTACGATGAGGAATAAAACTCGGACTTTTCGGATTAGAGATACCGACTAATTGGTGCCGATAGTAATCTGCTACTCTTATTCCATTCATTACCAGTTCCGGATTATCTTTCAACAGGGGTGCTGCAATAAATAAGGTTCGTGCCAGCCCCTCCAGCTTAGCAACCGGAACTTGGCCGTCATTATTGGGATATGTTTTGTCCAGTTGCTTCGGAAAGTACATCTGGTCATCCAACGTATGGATATAACCGAATGCTCCTTTCAGCAGATACTCACCCGCCTGTATCCAGTGTTGACGTGTCATTCCCGTATAAGGACTCTTTTGAAAGTCAGGCTGCTGTACAGTAAACACACTCTCCTGAGCAATGGCGACTGACAGTTCTGCCAACGGGAGAACAAATAATAAAAGAACTCCTATCACAAAATCTCTTAAAACTTTCCTTCTCATTGTATTTCTATTTTTTGATCCAGCAATCCGTTAATATACACACATAATACTCCCTTCTTATACTCTAGCTCTAACTTGAAACTCCCGTACTTTTGTGGAGTGTACCACTCACCGCCTGTATTGCGCGAAGTTGTTTTCCAGCAATCAGATGTTCCAAGTATATTTGTGCTAGGATATACCTTTCCATTATATCTAACTTCCGGTTTCATGGTTTGTCCGTTCAGATAATATTGAAGATCGCCCAATTGTAAAAGGCACCCTTGATAATTGTCCGCATCCAGAGTGACCGTTTGTTCCAATACAAAAGCCACCTTCGGGTTGAACTTAAAATCCTTCTCCGCTACAACATTTTTCTTTTTCTTCGCACCCGGGAAACCTTTAAAATCACAGGCAATCCCTGTGCAATAACCTTCCGGATACCGTGAACTGACAATCCAATCGTAATAATTGCCATACATCCATGTGAGCCGCAAAGGCGTATTTTTTGAATCAGGTATTATATAAGGACGGACATTATTCTGCTGCGAGTCTTGCGTAACCGCTTCTGTAGAGACCACCTCCCCGGCCTCGTTCAAGATAAATTTCACGATCTCGTAAACCTTCCCTTGCTTTCCTTCCACAGGCAACGAGCAATAAACATGATTCGTATTCGACGGATCTATAGTCATACCGGCACTGTAACATTTCTCCAAGTTTGGTGTCTGGTGAAAATGACCACCGGCGTTGCCAAGGAATGTCTTCTTCCATTCGTGTCCGTTCCACTTCGCATAATAGTAATCATGGGAATTCTTATCACTGCTGATTCGTACCATTGCAATGACCGGATTATCATTCTCATCCAAAGCAACCTGCCATACCCAATCACGTGCGGATGGATTATCTACCAGAGTAGATGGATACTGACGCACATAGTCACCCGTCTTATTCACTTTAAAAGTACCGTCAGCAATAGTCGAAAGAGTATTCCCCTTAACATCCTTCAACTGCAAAGAATGAACATCTATATAATTAAAGTACAAAAAATTAGGATTCTCATTATCCGGATGACCGGTCGTATAAGCAAAATAAATTTTATCTTTCCCATTCGACATATACTTGGCATAAGGACGGGCCCCGGTAGACTGTACTATCTGATACGGTCCCCATTCCACCGCCACCTGATCATTCTGATCGGGCAACGACAGCTTGGCGATAGTAGGGTGCCAGCCAATCCCCCGCCAACATAGATAGATATGTTCCGGATCATCCGATAAAATAAACGGGGACGGATAGGTGGTATTGTCCTTTGTTTTAATCACCTTTTCCTCTCCCAATGTCGTAATATCTCCGGGAATGCGGGAAATACGATAGTAGAAACAAGGCTCATCCGTGTGACGGGAATAAAAGATCATAATCCGTTCATCCGGCAATACCAAAAACGTCGGATTATTGTGATCATCCGGCTGAAAATAAGAACGGATCAGTACCTCGTCCTGTCTTTTATTTTTAAAGTCATACTGCATCGCTTTAATATTGCCGTGTATATCAATATAGCCGATATATGTCTTGTTTATTGTACCTTTTTCATTCTCATAATGCAATGCGCGCGGATCAGCAAACCAACACCAAGCTCCTTCGGAAGTTACTTCATACACTTGAGAAGATGCTACATTTTTATCACTGCCGGGATTTACAGTGTCAACTTCGTGTCCCTGCACCGACAGCAAATGACAGAACAAATATAAAATCAGAAAAGGTAAAATCAGCTTTGCTCTCATGGTAACCAACTATTTTTTAGATTCAGCGCAAAAATAATGCTTTAGATACAAAAGGACATCCGAATACCGTTCATTAAAGTCCAAATTTAGATCATCTTCTCTATTATGAATGATAATTACCCTCCTTTGACAGATATGTAACCTTTTTATTTAGGTGGATCCCCTATCTTTGTCGTACTTATAATATAACAAAAATCTAACTGTAAATATCATGAAGCATTTATTTACCAAAATCTTTCTATTCCACTTATTACTCATCGGAGCAGTACAAGTAACGGCACAGAATAAGAAATCCGGTAACCCTATTCTGCCGGGGTTCCATGCCGACCCCGAAGTTCTGTATTCTCATCAGACAAAACGCTATTATATTTACCCCACCAGTGACGGATTTCCAGGATGGGGCGGAAGTTATTTTAAGGTCTTTTCATCGAAGAATTTAAAGACATGGAAAGAAGAGACTGTGATTCTGGAGATGGGCAAAAATGTGTCTTGGGCAAACGGAAACGCATGGGCTCCCTGCATCGAAGAAAAGAAGATAGACGGGAAGTATAAATACTTCTTTTATTATAGTGCCAACCCGACGACCAACAAAGGCAAGCAGATAGGAGTTGCCGTAGCCGACTCCCCCACCGGACCTTTCACAGATCTGGGCAAACCTATCATCACCTCTTCTCCCACAGGACGGGGACAGCAGATTGATGTGGATGTATTCACCGACCCCGTATCCGGCAAAAGCTACCTCTATTGGGGTAACGGTTACATGGCAGGAGCCGAGCTCAACGACGACATGCTGTCCGTCAAAGAAGAGACAACGGTAGTATTAACTCCCAAAGGAGGGACTTTGCAGACTTACGCATACCGTGAAGCTCCTTACGTTATTTATAGAAAAGGAGTTTACTACTTCTTCTGGTCTGTAGACGACACCGGTTCCCCCAACTACCACGTTGTTTATGGTACCGCCCAGTCACCACTCGGTCCGATCGAAGTAGCCAAAGCCCCGATAGTACTCATTCAAAATCCAAAAGAAGAAATCTACGGACCTGCCCACAACTCTATCCTGCAAGTACCGGGAAAAGACAAATGGTATATCGTATACCACCGTATCAACAAGAACCATCTGAATGACGGACCGGGCTGGCACCGCGAAGTATGTATTGACCGGATGGAATTCAATCCGGACGGAACAATCAAACAGGTAATCCCGACACCATAACACCACAACAGAGATTCATACTAAAATAATACCAAGATGAAAAACGTTCTGACTGCGACATTCCTGACCTGCATCTGCATAACAGGCAGCGCGCAAATAAATCATGGATATCCTATAGACCCTGTCCCCTTTACTTCCGTTAAAGTGACGGACAACTTTTGGGGACAGCGCCTTCAAGCAAGCCGTGAAGTAACCATTCCTCTGGCATTCAGCAAATGTGAAGAGACGGGACGTTACGAAAACTTTGTAAAGGCAGCACATCCCAGCGATACCTACAAAGTAGAGGGCTTCTCTTTCGACGATACCGATGTATACAAAACAATAGAAGGAGCCAGTTACTCTCTGCAAACCTATCCGGACAAGAAACTGCAAAAGTACATTGACAGCGTACTCGTCATCGTTGCCGGAGCACAGGAACCGGACGGTTACCTTTATACAGCCCGCACCGTGAACCCGAAGCACCCGCACAACTGGGCAGGAAAAGAGCGTTGGGTAGCGGTAGAGAACCTAAGTCATGAGTTCTACAATCTCGGGCACATGATAGAAGGAGCTGTAGCACATTATCAAGCTACCGGAAAACGAAACTTCCTCAATATTGCCATTAAATATGCCGACTGTGTCTGCCGCGAAATCGGCAACGGCCCTCAACAAAAGAAATACGTACCGGGGCATCAGATAGCCGAAATGGCTTTAGTCAAACTATACATGGTGACGGGAGACAAAAAGTATCTTGATCAGGCAAAGTTCTTCCTGGATACCCGTGGATATACCAGCCGGAAAGACGCCTATAGTCAGGCACACAAACCTGTGGTAGAACAGGATGAAGCCGTAGGACATGCCGTACGTGCCGTATATATGTACTCAGGCATGGCAGATGTGGCAGCCATCACCGGAGACAGCAGCTACATCAAAGCGATAGACAAGATTTGGGACAACATCGTTTCTAAAAAGATTTATATAACCGGAGGCATCGGTGCACGTCACGCAGGCGAAGCATTCGGTAACAACTACGAGCTGCCCAACCAGTCCGCTTATTGTGAAACCTGCGCTGCTATCGGCAATGTATACATGAACTACCGTCTTTTCCTGCTGCACGGAGACGCCAAATATTTCGATGTCCTGGAACGCACACTATACAACGGTCTGATATCGGGTGTATCACTGGACGGAGGTTCTTTCTTCTACCCCAACCCGCTGTCTTCTAACGGAAAATACAGCCGCAAACCTTGGTTCGGCTGCGCCTGCTGCCCTTCAAACGTCAGCCGTTTCATTCCGTCATTACCGGGATATGTATATGCCGTGAAGAACGATCAGGTATACGTGAACCTTTATCTTTCCAACAAAGCCGAGCTAAAGGTAGACAAGAAAAAGATTCTGCTGGAACAAGAAACCGGCTATCCCTGGAATGGGGACATCCGCCTGAAAATAACGCAGGGCAATCAGGACTTCACCATGAAACTCCGTATCCCCGGCTGGGTACGTGGCAATGTACTTCCCAGTGACCTGTATTCTTACGCCGACAATCAGAAACCTGCCTACCAAGTATCCGTAAACGGACAGACAGTAGAAAGCGATGTCAATGATGGCTACCTCAGCATCGCCCGCAAATGGAAAAAGGGAGATGTGGTAGAAGTACATTTCGACATGATCCCCCGAATAGTAAAGGCAAATCCCAAAGTAGAAGCCGATCACGGACGTGTTGCCGTTGAACGCGGCCCCATCGTTTATTGCGCAGAATGGCCGGACAACAGATTCAACGTCCACAGCATACTTCTCAACCAACATCCGCAATTCAAGGTAACAGACAAACCGGAGTTACTTTACGGCATCCGTCAGATAACGACCGATGCGCAGGCATTAAGTTATGACAAAGCAGGAAAACTGGTAACTAAAGACGTAGAACTCACATTGATACCCTATTATGCCTGGGCACATCGGGGCGAAGGCGACATGGAAGTATGGCTGCCTATCGATGTAAGCGCCACGTCGGCACAGCCACAGAAAGCGGGACAATGGGAAGATAACGGATTCTTTAAGAATTAATAATAAGCTGAGTCGAAGATAAGAAAGTACAGAGAGCTTTTTAGGCACGGATTTCACGGATGAACACGGCTTTTATTCATTAAGACCGTGTAATCCGTGAAATCCGTGCCTAAAATATCAATCAGCCATTATCTTCACATCCGGCGAAGGGGCCCGGAACCAATATTCCGTCACTTTTCTTCCCTGTCCCGGAACCGTAAAAGACAACTTAATCAGATTATCATGCAATCGTTCCACACTGATTTCATTCTTTACTCCTTGTATAAAAACCGGATCAACCGATTTTTCCACCATCTCCACGTAAGTGCCATCCGATGGCAAACTGTACTCTCCCTGACAATAGATGATGGCATTTGACCTGCCGTTCATACCGGCTGTCATTATATTCATGAATGTCTGATCAGGCGATATGATCTTTATAACAGGCAATAACAGAATTTTATATCCATGTTCGCCCGGTTGCACAACACAACTCTGCCATACTCCTTGCAAAGACCTGTTTTCTACTTCCTGCCCGATAGGTACTACAAGTTCGGGGAAAGTAGGTCTCTGTGCCTCCGGTCTGGACAGATTAAACATTATCGGAGCTGTAAAACGTACTTTCACTGCCTCGCCTCTATCCATTCCCGGTTTCCATTTCGGCATTAATTTCACTACGCGCAAGGCTTCTTCGTCCAGCAAGGGATCGATTCCTCTTACAACTTTAGCCTGATCCAATGTTCCGTCTTCCATTATGACAAACTGTACGATCACACGACCGGAAACGCCTTTCTTCTGTGCTTCTACAGGATACTTAATATTTGTAGTCAAAAACTTCATCATCGCCTGCATCCCACCCGGAAACTCCGGCATTTGATCGGGCATCAGATAAACTCCATCACTATCTACCTTCTCTACAGGCTTTTGTTGGGCAAGCGAAGGCAGGCATACCAACAATGCGATAAACAAACCGAATAATTTTGTGTTCATGGCTATCATATTTTAAGGTTAAACAATACCGCAATATAGTGTATTTTTATTAAAACACAGCATTATTCGTCTGTTTCTTTTCGCATAATGAAAAAATATCTATAGTCGCCAATCACTATTTACTTATGATAGATTCGGCTCTTAAAGTTTCACGCACAACCTTCCAGCCTTCACCATTATCAAAACGATAATATAAGTAAAATTGCTTTTCTTCTGGATTATAATAGTTCCGATATCCATATGAGCCATCATTGGGATCAGAACTTGGAGATAACATTTCAACTTTTAATCCATTCTCAGAATCGAAAGCAGATATCAGCACTTGGTTATCGGCATCTACAGTGATTACCATCGAATTTTTGTTGATTGTTTCTTTGGTATCATTCGCATCGTAAATTTGTCCGGCAATGTAAGTGCGTATCTTATTATATGCCAATGGCATGATAATTTTAGAGTCGAACGGCATTACGACATCATCCATAAAGCCGGAAGAGGCATAGTAAGTGGGTGTCTTTTGGGATGCATACTGATTCTTTTATAAACGGCAAAACAAATTGTTCCACTTTCACAAAACATTTTGTTCCGAATTTAATATTATTAACACAAAACAAAATGTGCATTTTACTAAGGTGGTTTCACCCATTTTCCAGTTTTGTTTATCTTTGCATCAGTTTAGCATAGGAGCAAAAGTTCCTTTTATAAATAAAAGAGATTAACACTACCGCTAGCTCGTGAGAGTCGGCGGTTTTAAAAGCAAATTAAAACGACCTTAAATCTACTTTATATAGTTTACGATAACTAAAAAAGTACTATTGCTTATTAGATCACTAACTCGTGACGAGCTGGTGATCTTTATTTTAAAATATATAAAAGCACCACCAAAGAAGTGATCATTCCCGGCAGCAACACCGTAGCTGCTACATCCAGCCAGTCAAACTTTCCTCCCCATAGTTTATCCTTGTAGTCAACAGCCATAGCAGCAATAATAGTTGCCACCAATGATATTATAGCCGATGAAGCAAAAGTATTACCCATAATCAAGCAGACAGCCATCATCGCAGCATACACCAGCAATCCACAAAGGATATGTTTTGGGCGGTTACTATCCTTCAGCCAGCCCAAATATTTATCTATTATTCTTTTCATTAATATTCTTTTAATCTGTTTCTTCCTATAACTGCAACTTCAAATGGAGAGTCTATATATCCCTGATCTTTATGGAAAGTCCGGACGGTAAACTGATGGGTGTACTTATCCGTATCCGCACCAATACTCCAGTTACCATGAACAGCTGTTACCATGACAAAATACTGTGTATGATTAAGATCATGATTAAAAGCGTAGAGCCCAGCTTGTCCGTGATATACAGGAGAGTCAATAGTACAGCCATCTCCCCAGGAACTCTCAATTGTGCCATCGGCACTAATCCTTCCTGCCCACAGGACACCGGGAGCATCCCACACTTCACCGGATCGTTGATAAAAATGATGAGGACCTACCGAATCTATAGCAAACTTACTTCCGGCATTGGCAAGCAAGCTTAGACAAACATTGCCAGTTCCATAGCTCTCGATATTTATTCCCCGATAACCATTAGAGAGAGGATTCTGACGGTCAAGCCTGATCCCAATCAGAGGAACGTTATATCCCCCTCCTAATCGTAAAAATCTACCGGAACCACCTTCTCCCTCTGATCCGCTTCCGATTTCTATTCCGGAAGAAAGGTTATCGGAACTCAACTTATTCCCGTTTATCACAAGGTCTCCGATCTTTCCGCCTTGAATATCCACATCTAGCCCCATAAACTTACCCAGTAACAGATCAAGGAGCAGATTAGGTGTAAACGGGCAATCACTCTGTCCTATCTTCGTTGGATCAAACAGTCCATAGTTGGTCGTATCATTCCCATCAGCATCTTTTCCGTGCTGGGAGAACATATAATCACCGTAAAACACCGCGCTGGCGAGCTTGGCAAAGTTCGCCATCAGGATCTCTGTGAATATTGCCTTGTAATTTTCAAAAGGTATCCAGTACGACGTAGTAGGATTATCCCGGTAATCCTCCATCGGATTTACACCGATGATGGTTGCTGTCTTCCGCATCACATAGTAGGTTGATCCTGCCTCGTAATAGACAATCGGTGTAATATCCTCAGTTGCCGTATACTCGATATCCGCGCTCCAGAATCCGGCCGGGAATGGCATCCTTCCTCTTTCGCCGGCCGGTCCGGGAAGACCATCCTCTCCCTTGGCGTAGTTGGCATGCAGCTTCGGTTCAGAGTAAGCTCCCCATTTGCCATTTTCTTTTTTTCGGAAGGACATGTACTCTCTCGGATACTCTTCGGTCACCCCCAAAGGATCATTGGTAAAAGGCACAAGATACCTGAAGTAATCCTCATTAGTGATCAGGATTCCCGAGTTGGCTGGTCTTGCCTGAATACATCTATAATAGTCTTCTCCGTTCTTATAAATGGCATCCACCACCTGCGCAGCGGAAGAGAGGAAATCACCCAGATAATTTTCATCAGACGCGAAAGGAAGAGGAATGAAGCCTTTTACAAACGGATCAGACTCCGGAGTAAAGGTACTTTCTTCCCGACGGAAGATATATTCCATATCAGGTGTATCCGCCAAATACTTAGAAGGACGGGACCAGGTTCCGTATACCCATTTCTCATAATCCTTGTCATAGGTAGCCTGTGCGGAAGATACCCACACCGTATCGCTGTGTACGACCTTATACTTGACCATATCCTCACCCTGGCTTACCGAGCTGTCCTTTACATACAGAATCTCTATATAGTGATCTCCTGGTTGTGATACGGCCTGAGAGATAAGCCGGTCGTTTTCTCCCGACATCCTGTCGAAATAGTTCGAGGTATTTAGGATAGTATCGGGTGTCCCAATATACGCGTGATCATACGCCTCGCTTGAGACAACCACACGAAGCGTGATCACCTGATTGGCATTGGTCGTAGAGAAGAGTATCCGATCCCTGTATGTACCGCTATGCGCAGTGAGTTTTGGAGAGCGTCTGTATCCGCCATTGGGATAATACTCTCCCTCATACCCGCGAATGGTCAGCACGCCGAATTCCGGATATTCAGACCATCCTGACGGGATGGAGCTTCCTGTCGGAGCATCCGGACGTGTATCCGCCTGGGTAAATATCTGTTTTAAGAAAATACCGTCTTTTCCCGGTGTGCCAGGATCACCCGGATCACCAGGCTTACCATTCTGTCCGTCATCAACAACAAGAACCGTCTTCTCGTCCATCTGCACACCACCGACATAGAGCTTGAAAGAGATCGCTGCCATATCGGATGTCACGATGATACGGGAGGAATAGATGAATTCAGACGATGTACCGCCCGTCTGGTAGGTCAGCACAAACTTGATGGTTCCTATTCCCGACACGGGAGTATCCTCTCCGGATTTAGCCCTGCTTTCACAGGAGACATATTCGGGCAGATGCGTCCCGTCCTCCTTCCTCTTAACCTGTGTCACGGAAGGAACGAGCCAGTAGGTGGTAGCGTCAGCTCCGGACTCAGGAGCGACGCTTACTCTAAATGAAGCGGAAGACAGTTTCTTTGCCATTATCTTATGCCGTTATCGTTGCACTAACATAGCCGGAGATACCACCACCGGCGTTCATCACATCCTGGAATGTTACGCTGATCGTTTTCTTTACGCCGGAAAGAGAGGATATAACCGATCCTGAGTTATCCGTAACAGTAAAGGTAGTCTGAGCGGTGGTATCTTCCGTACCGTCATCTTTCTCTACCTTAGCGGTATAGATCGCTGTTTCACCTTCCTTGATCTGTTCCCCTGTAATTCCGTCTACATAGAGGTTTACCCGGTAGGGATCGGTATAGTCGGTAACATTAATGTATGCGCTACTGATAACCGTAGAACCGTCTTTTTGCAACAAGTCACACCGGTAGGTAGTCGTACCGTCGATATCGGATGCGTTTACCGTCAGAGACCATGCGCCTGTAGTTACCAGCGTAGCAGTTTCTCCGCTTACCTTGTACCACTTCGCCGTATATGCGGAAAGATCGGATGGGGTAATACCATCTACGAGCACATGGGCATTGAGTGTGGCTGTCGGAGACTCTGTAGTGACATCCGTATCACCATCCAGGTAAAGAGTGGTAGAGCTGCCTACCGTCTCAACAATCTCAACCGTTTCAGAGATTCCGTCAAAGGCCAGAGTCTGACCGCCGACCTCGGTTGTTCCCTTGAGAAGGATCGTATCGTTATCATAGTTGGATACCGGTACGATGTTCTTTACGATTTCGAAGACGATCATGTTCGGATAGTCACGGCCTCCGATGTTTATCGTTTTTGTAGACTTTTTAAACACACCGGCCAGAGCTCCGGTGGTACTCAGTCCATCCTCTCCGAAGGCAATCTGCGCACCATTGTAGAACAGATCTACGGTAGTCGGGATCAGAACCACTCCGTTATCATCCCGGTTAAGATGCGCATAGATAAGAGGTTTGTTGGCCGATGTCTCCCAGTCAGGAGTACAGATACTGGTTCCTTTCTTGTATTCCTGGCGTAGCGGACCATTGATGATGCCCATTCTGGCGCGAACGTTCACTCCGTTCATCAGGGCGAACAGTTGAAAACTTCCATTTATTTTTCTTGCCATGATTATTCCTCCTTACTTCTTTACCGTTTTACTTTTCTTCTTTTCCTCCAGCAACAACGCATTTAGCGCTTCCTGTGTGATGATCTCGACATCCTTCAGTCCGGTTCCGATCACCTTCAGAGCATTGATACTAAGCACCGCACGTCCGTCACTCAGTTCCTGCGCATCCGTATAAATACCTTTCTCTATCAGCTGCGCTTTGCTTACCAACAAGTAATTCATAATTGATTTATTTAAAAGTTAATACTATTCTTCGATCTCCAGAGTACCCTTGATACACCATCCGTTGCGATTCTCGACCTCACAATCCTCAAACGGAAGCGTCTTTTTAAAGGTCTCTTCGTAAGACATTCCGCTGATGGCCGATGTCTTGTTGATATACTGCGTCATATTCTTCAGAAACTCGCAGATAGCCACATGGAATCCCTTTACAAGCCGGGTCTTTACGACCGGCTTCCCGTCATCACCCATATCCTCGTAGCGGACCTGCATACGCATCCATGCTTTCCCCTTCTTCTTGTCCGGTTCACGCACTTCAAAATCCAGGATATCAAATACCTTTCCTGTTAATTCCGCAATGTCAACCAAAGGCGAGTCCATTCTGCGTCTTACCTTTGTTTCATTTGTTATCAGAAATGATAATTTCATATTCAGTTTCCTTTTTAAATTTTTAGCGTCAGCCCCTTTAAGTATTCCCAAATAGGAAGACCTGGAACGAGGATTACGCCATGATTTTTTCATTCTCTCTTTTATACTCTTTCTAACTCTTGTATATCCGCAGCGAAATACATATCCCAGAATATCCGTTCCATTACGCATAGGCGTAGGATGCGCATCTTTCTTCAGCTCGTATCCAAGGTTATACCAGAGATAGTTCGCTATGCGCCATTTTGCCTCATGGAGCTTATCTTTATCTCCGAACAGGATGATATCATCCGCATACCTTACATAGTGTCTGATCTTCAGATCCTTACGGATAAACCTGTCGAAGGCCATCATCATGATATGCTGGTTCATCGGAGACGAAGGAGTACCAATCGGCAGTCCTATATCACAGAAAGAAACTCTTTGCAGATAGCGCAGTATTCGCTTATCCTTCCAGATCGCTTCGTGACGGGCGAACAGGATCTCCGGGCGAGTCGATTCATAGCATTTGCGGATATCCAGCTGCAAATATCCCCACGGGCGATACCTTCCAATAATCCTTTTGATCTGCCTGACAGGATCGTACCGTTTTCTACTTGCGTTGATTCCCCGCCCTTTTATGCAGTTGTAACAGTCGTCAGATAATCTTGCAGCATACTCTTTTTTGATCAACAGCATAAGCGTATGCATAATCACCCTGCTTCGAAAGGAGCTGATAGCGACGATCCGTTTCTTTCCGTTAACAGATACAACCTCCTTATATCTGTATTCCACGTCAATACTTTCTCCTTTTAGGAGCTGTCTGTATACGCTGTATTCATTTTCTTTATCCTGTAAAAATTCAATTACCTCGTTTTTACACATATGCTTTCGTGAAGCATTGATCACTGCCTGATGTACCAGCTCAGGAGTCAGGCGGCTCATTACATTTCCTTTTCTTTTCATCTTCCTTATCCAAGTGGAAGCCGTTATTAACGGGCCTTCGGATATCTACCAGCCCATTCCCCTGTCTCCTCGTACACAGAGGTTGTCCTTGATTTTTCGTACTACCGACGAGGTTTCCGCGTAAATTATCATTTGTAAGCCGCCAGCGTAGTTCGCATTCGTATTCGACAGCTGGTTGTTCGCATTCACGTAACGAGCGGAAGCATTCGACGAATTGCCGTTACCACGCTACGCGGAAAACCTTATATCTTTAGATGGGGAGGACAAGCCTCCCCCGCACGTTCGTTTCACTCACTCTCGGCTGCGCTTTCGTCACTGCCGTTCTGCGTCGTTGCACTCACCGTCTCTTCGGGTAAGCGCACTTGAAAGCCGCCAGCGTAGTACGCATTCGGAGACGACAGCTGGGTGTGCGCATACACGGAACGAGCGGAAGCATTCGACGAAGTGCCGTAACCACGCACCCTGTGTCCAAGACGGACAACCTTACCTACCGCCTGGCTTGTATAGTTATTACGGTCTATGTAGGCGGTATTATCTGCTAGCGATCCTTTCTTTAAAGTTCCCAGCCTAGTTCCACGTATCAGATCCGTAAAGTACCCACTACCTGAAGGAAGGGTTCCGATATAAGTGTAATCAGGACTCTCCTGGAAGTCAAATAACTGCCCGGCATCTTTGACATAGTCCTTGTTTAATGTCAGCTTATCTTGTTCACGGCAGAGATAGCACTTGATCGGATTGGTAGAGCCTCCGGAAGTTTCGTCTTCGATCTCCATGACCTTTTCTATGCCTGCTCCTGCATACTGGAAAACGTCGGCGGAGATGAGGTCCATGCCGTAGACTGCGGAGGTTTGAAGGCGAGCGTAAATTACTGAAATACTTATAGGATTTCCTGATGCGTCGTAAGCAGACGTATTTCTAATTGCTACCTCTTTTGTTAATATGGCATTCATTTCCCCTTCAAGAAGTGTTTTTGTGCCCGGTATATTATAATATATATAATTTGCACCATTAAATTCAAAAATCACACCTGGTTCTACATTATCTTCTGCCGCACGTGAAAGTGCCATTTGGATTTCCATACATTCCATGCGGGGATAATACTTAGAAATGATTTCTGACCAATTTTTCTTTGTCCCGTCTGCATCAAGATAAAAAGAGGGTATCTCGGAAAGTTTCTGATATATAAATGCATCTTCTGAATTCATCCTATATGTCATCCCGGTTGCACGTCTAACAATAGGACCTGATATATAAGGGGTATTACTTGAAATCCCCGCTCCAAACTTTTCCGGATCATGCAGATAAACCGTTCCAAACTTGTTTATCAGCGCATTGGTGATATTCAGAAGATGCCAGTCCATAAGCGGAGCAAACGGAATAGTCTTGTTTTTATCCGCATTATGAGCTACAGCATAGTCATTGGTCGTAAACTGACTGAGAGCAGTTCTCGGATAGGTTCTGTCTGCTTTGTTGAATGCAGTGATACCCAGATATCCGTTACTACCACCTTCTCCGGCGCGATATGCAAAATACATGGAACGGAACTTGCCATCAACCACGGCAGGAAGACCGGGACAGATCAGGGTTGGAGGAATGGGAACAGACTGCACCCCATTATATTCGAACGGTTCCTCGCCGAACAAGGCGACCACTTCATCTCCGACCTTGGCATTCTCTATGGTGTGGATCGTCTGTGTCCAGCCATACATGATGTTATACCCCTTATCTTCTTCAGCAGAGTTGACGATAGTCGGCGCAAGCGTACCATCCTCGAATCGCATCCAGTTGTTGTTCTTGAGCTTTCCGATGATTTCCACGTTTACTCCATCTTCGCATTTAACCAGATAAGCACCCAGTTTGTCCGCAATCTGATTCACTCCGAACTGGAATGCGGGCGTAGCACCGATACCATTGTATACGCTTCCTTCAACATTCCATGAGCCGATCTTGGGCATGACGGACGGTTCCAGTACTACCGGATTCGTATAGGTGATACCCAACGCCTTGACGGTCGTTTCGATATACTCGCCATACCCGATGATGGAAGACGTACCATCAGCATTGGTCGCTTTCCATGTGATATTGTAGTACTTCTCCGGATTCTCGATCACACGTCCGCCGGCAGTAATCTCGCAACGGGACTTGATCAGTTTCTCTGTTCCGATGTCGTTAATCGTTATGTAAGCTCCGGCAATCGGTACCTGCTTGGCATTCTGGAAAACAGGAAGATCCACACGGATATTATACTGTACCATCAGGGCAGCATTGGTCGGTGATGCCGGTGCCGGATCTGCCTCTCCCTTGTAGGCGGCACGGCATTCCAGCTTGATATTTTTGAAACGGGAAGCGTCCACCACAAGTGTGCGGGGGAAGGTTCCGTCAGCGTTAGGCGTGGTAACCAGCCAGGTGTCCGAAGTAGTAACCAGACGGGTATACTGCCCATCCTTGACATACCACCAGTATACGGCGTTGTCCTCGGAGAGTTGTATCTCACCGCTTTTGAGGATAGCCTTTACCTGTACCTGCCAGTTGGCGGAATCGGTGTCGTCTATCTTCGTGGGATCTACAATAACCTCCGTCGGGGAGTCGGCCATCAACGAGAGCAATGAGGCCTCGTAATAGATAGTACTGAGCAACTGCTGCTCGATACGCGATTCCTGCCGGTTGGTCTTTGGATTGGTGTAGAAGGCCTCGCCGATCAGCAGGAAGGGCTCGTCTACCGGTGTGTTACGCTTTACTTTCAGAACCGGGATGCCATCTTCGGAAGTGGATATCTCGTAATCGGAATTTCCTTCCGCTATCTTGTTGGCAGGCTTGTATTCGCCCAGATACCAGTCGATACGGTCGAGCGTAGCGGGCCCCTCGGTGATCACTCCGTCAGGGTCCTGAAGATTCACCGCTACCGTTACAACGAGCGGAAGGATCGCAGAGTATGAAGGATAAAAAGCATTGTCGTCACGGCTGTACTTCTGCTGGAAGGAGCCGTCACCTACAATCTTCATGCCGGAACTGGCGTTCAACGGCTTGACCTGGATGTTGATTACTCTTTTCTGTTGCATATGATTATAAATTAAATTGTAATTCTTCTGATTCCCGCAGATAATTCTCTTCGCCCAACGGGATAATGGCTTCTACCCGGAAAGTCACCGAACGGGCGTTCAGCCACTCAGATCCCATATCCGAGGAAATAAGGTGAACCTTGTTCTTTTGTCCGTCCACGAAGACAGGCGACCAGGAATTATCCTCAGCCGGTATTCCCGAATCCCTGCTCCAGGTGATCTGCGTACCGGCAGTGTTCATCACATCCTCGGTTATGTCGACTGTCCCGTGGTAAAACTTAGCCTCTATCACCGTATCTATCAGCCCGTAGAAGAAGCTGAAGCCATTGCTGCTTTCAAAGTCAATGGAGAACTCGCCATTGCCTTCCAGGAACGCCCAGTCGGTGGAGTTCCATTTCGGTTCAAGCAAGGTGCCCGTCTTCAGGCATTGCCACTTGCTGCCACGATGATAGACGGTACTGATCTCATTGCGCCCGGTCACTTCGTTCCTTGCCTCGAAGTAGTATTTCTCACCTTCCTGCCAGATGCCTCTGTCCACCAGTTCGTAGACCGGTTTTCCCTCCACATCAACGCGGATGTCATCCTGACGGATAAGACCCCGACAATAGATATAGCTCTGCCGGTAGTTGATGGGCAGGTTATCGAAGATCGAAAGATTCTTCATCTTGCCTATCAGGATAGAGTAATTGTTCTCTTCCAGAATCGGCTTGGTCACACCATCGAGCATACAGATACATTTCTCGTAAGAGGAGATGTACCAGTATCCCTGACGGTCCTCATCGGATGTATTACCCCTACGGGTGATAGCCATCAGCTCCTCGGGCGGGTAATTCTTGCCGCCCGGAACTTCGGAATCCGGATACATCACCACATCGATATAGTTATCCGTCGTATTGGTCTCTATAACACGCATCCAGGAGGTACGGTAACTGCCGCCTCCCGTCAGGAGATCATTGACAGAACCGTAGATGATGTCGTTTACAGCGAATGCGTTGAAGTCCGTATCGTGACGCTTGCGAAGAAGCAGACGATAGGTGCCTTCGGAGAGTTCTTCGATACTCTCAATCAAGCCCGATTCGGAATATGAATAGTCGCCTTCCTGGGCGGAAAGACGGTTGAAGATCAACTCAAGGACCGTCAGCGAATTACGCAGTTCAAGGCTGCTGGCCTGGATGCGACCGTTCTTGTCCATGATGATACCACTGCCGGCAATAAGAGAATCGATGGCCTTGCCCACTTCCAGCCCACCTAGAAAGCGAACGAGGAAGTTGGTGGAATCGGCTTGGTCCTTACGCAGGAGTGTTGACAGGGATTTCAGCGCGGAAAATACGTTATAGTCCGAAGGCTGCTTGCCGTCTCCTACCTTGATAATATCAAACAAGGAGGTCTTCTCCGTCTGGCTTGCCAGCACATACTGCAGGTTATCCAGCGAAGATTCTATGGATGACTTCCAGGAGCTGCTGACCGCAGCCGAGCAGTCGATAGTCGCCTCCGAGAGATTCGTGAGCTTTCTCTCCATACGCGTGATGCGGGTATCCAGGTATCCTTCCGCAAAGTACTGCTCATCCTCCAGTTTTACTCTCTGCCCAAGCAGAAGCGGTACCTTGTTTTTATCTACATAGATATAATCCGTATCGGAGGAGTAGATCGAGATGTCACGGCTGTACTCTTTCAAGTAGTTTTCAACAGCCTGCTCCAGCTGCCGCTCGGCTATCGGATAATACTCATCCGGCATGCGGATATTGGTCAGTATATAAGTATCGCCCGCCTTTGGAATGAGATTACCTCCCGGTATCTGGGTATCTTCATCCGGATAGGTATTGATGATCTCAAACTCTTTTGTATCATTATGCCAGTTGCATTCGAACTCCCTGCCCTCAAGATCACCGCTTTCGAAAGTGATGAGTATCACCTTTCCACTGATCATATAATCGTCCGGATTGAAGGGCAGCTCGTTATCCTTGACGTAGTATACAGTGTAATCTCCTGTCTCCTCGTTTGTCTTTTCTTCAGAACGGACAGAAGATACAGTACCCAGCCGGTGTGGAAAGATATCACTGAAGGCACTTTCTTCTCTGTGTTCTTTCAGTCCCAACTGAGTATTAAGATCTATGTACGTAACACGGGAAGGTAGCTGCAGATGTGTAAATCCGTACTTCGACGGATCGATATTCTTCGTGCTGCCAACGGGTATCAGGCGGGTAAACCACTTGATGGAATCCGAGTTCTCGCTTTGCGTAAGACCGTTCTTGAGACCCTTCATATAGCCGAGCGTGACACGTTCACCCCGCTCACATTTGCTCAGGTTCAGATACTCTCCGTCCAGCCACCATTCCGTTTCAAATGCCTGAGCGATTTCAGCGGCGGCATCCCAGCAGTACAGGCCGTTAAAGTTGATCGTCTGCCGGTTGGCGGTAATGGCTTCACCGACTCTCCATGTCACACCGTCGGTATTCCGGTTCATGTTGTCCACCAGCTTCTGGAGATACTCCATCGGTGTCCCGTCATAGGCAAATACGGATTCCAAGTCGTCACTCCCCTGGTTGAGCCGACAGAAGAGCAGGTCCTGCATGTCATGCTCGCGACCATAGAAGCTGATGTTATAGGTATATTTCTGCGTGTTGGTCTTTTTCGGGCGATACTCCTTTTTGATAGAAAATCGTTTGCCGCCTACTTCGATGTAATCACCCACTGACAGGACAAAGAACTCCCAGGTGGTAAAGTTGACACTCACCACGAATTCGGAAGCCACTTCTTCTGACCAGCGGGATGAAGAATCCGGGCTTACCTTCTTTTTGAAGTTTCCTTCTCTATCGTAGATGACAAGTTCCATTTACAGGCAATTTAAATCGTTTTTAATCTTCATTTAAAAAAGGTTTCGGCTCGCGCAGCGTTACCGTAAATCCGGCGATCTGCTGACCGGTATTTTTAAGCAGTGTAAGCTGGCTGTACTTGGTATATTCCTTCATATAGACCTTCATTACCCTGTCAATTTCCGGAAGTCTTATAGTCAGCCATCCCGACTTTAGTAAAGCAATCACGGCATTATAGTATCCGAACCACCCAGTTCTTGTATCTGCCACGATAGCCATCTTCAAGGTAAGATCCCGTGCCTCATATCGGGGAAGCAATGTTTCGGGCAATTCCTCCCCATCAAGTTCTCGATAGCTGACGGAGGTATACTCCTTCATTTTTGGCGGTTTCATCAGGGAGTCATAATTGGTATGATCGCCCGCGTTTTCCTCCCAGAGAAAACAGCCATATGTCGCCATATCGATATCGTTGATATAAAAGAGTCCTTCTTCTACTTTCATAATCCTATCCTTTCATTTTTACACCACGACGCAGGTCCATGATGCCTTCGTCTATCGTTTCAAGATGCTTGAGATACTCCGAGTTCTCCGCTATCCGGCTGATCGCTGTTGCCATCATCTCAAGAGTAGAGGAGATCAGATTGTCGATGTTGATCACATGATCTAGCATGGCATTACCGATTCCTTCCAGCCTGCCGGCAGTCTCCTCCGTCATGGAGGTGATGGTTCCGGCCCTGCCTTCCTGTGTGGAGGAAGAAGACGAAGTCCAGCCGAAAATATCTTTCAGGGCATCACGCTCGGCAAGCGCATCCTCAACAATCTTATTCCATTCTTCCTGCAGATCCTTATACTCGTCGGTGTTTATTCCACCTTCCTTGTTGTAGTTGGCAAATTTCTCATACCATGCCTGTAGACGTTTATCATAGGCATCCGTCAGGTTAGTCATAAGGATCGCCTTCTGCAGATATGCGCTGAAATCATCCGCAAAATCCTGAGAATCACTCTCCATATCCAGTAGCGTGTCGTAAAAGGAATCACGCATACTGTCAAAGGATACCTGTGTCAGCTGCTCCTGTATCTGCTGGTTGATTTCCTCAATACGTTCTCCACCTTCAATGATCTTATCCAGGTATTCCGCTACAGACTCATCCGCAGTGAGTTTTGCCCAGAAGTCGGGAGCCATTTCTTTCAGCCGTTCAAGCTGGTCAGCAGTCAGGCTGAAGATTTCATTCATCCGGTAACCGATATCATTCGGGTCCATACCGATGGATCGGGCAAATTCATCCCACTGATCCCATTCATACTGGCTCATACTTTTGCGGATACGTACACCGATAGAATTGGAACCGGTAGATCCTCCCGAGTTCAGTCGTTCCTTACCCAGCCGCTTGTAGGATTCAAGGCTTTTCTGGGCAAGATCAAGAGCTTCCTGGCCTGCCTTGGCCGCTTCTGACCCATACGACATCTCAATATATTCCGACTTCTTGTCGATGAGCTCATCCCAGATTTCGTTCAGACGATTGTACTTGTCGACCATCTCATCGTAATCGGAATAGTCAGCACCGCCAATATGAAACTTACCCAATGTCAGCACATTGGCAAATCCGCCCCACATTTTCCCGGCTGCACGACCCAGTGACTTTACAATATCACCAGCGAAATTGACCAGACCTTTCTCTCCAATCTGATCAAAAATGGCTAAAACAGCGGCTATGATTCCTCCTATTTTGCTACCGGATTCTGACAATGCATCAACCAGAGACCCGACCGCGCTACCAAAGGATGTCAGGCTGAGATCGGCATCTCCGAGCTGGTTCATTGCATCAGCGACGGCTGTCAGATTTTTAACAGCCTTATCCTTTGAGGTCTCCAGATTCCCCTCTGTGTTGCGGACTTTCGCTTCAGCATTATTCTTGTTCTTTCGGGCAGTCTCAGCTTCTGCGCTGTCTATCCCATATTTCTTTACCGCTTCGTCATATGCCTTCTGCGCTTCGGTCAATTCACCAACCGCTTCAGAATAGTCACGAATGGATTCGGTCAGGTTGCCGAACAGTCCACCTTTGTTGATGACCTCCTCGTCGATCTTGCCGATAGCTTCCTCGATGACCTTGATTTGCTCAGGAGTGGCATTCTTCTTAAATTCTGGACTATTACGAAAAGCGACGATTTGTTTCTTTACCTTCTGTAGTTCCTGCTTTGTCACCCTGTCCAGATTACCGAAGACAACATCCCAATTGATGACGTTCTTGAGCTCTGTAAAATCAAGGGCGGACAATGCTTCGTCACGCTGTTTTGCCAGCAGCTTCTTGTCATACTCGTTAAGACCCTCCTGAGAGGACTTCAAGGTATATTCCTTCATGATCGCGGCACGCTTCTGCTGGTAGGTGCCGTATTCTTTGTTGTATTCAATCCAGGACTTCAGATCTTTCTCCTGAAACTCCTTGTCAATCGCGTAAAGATCCTTTGCATATTGCTGATAGGCGACAAGCCGTTGTTGCTGGGCATTCGTTTTTACCGCTTTCTTCTCTTCAGGAGTAGACTTGACACCCCGCTTCTTCTCGGCTTCCTCCATCTTCTTGAGTGTATCACGTTCCTGCTTGTTGATTTCGGCAAGGGTTTCTTCCAGTTCCTGTTTGGCCAGTTTTTGTCGTTTTTCAATTCCGTCCTTCATCACGGCGATGCGGGCAGTTTCCAGCTTCTGCTGTGCCTTTATACGGGCATCGGCAAGTTCGTCCTGGTAGTCGCGGGCGGATTTGCCGGTATCCTTTTTTTCATAGTCATCGATACCGGCAGCTTTAAGTTTTTTCGCAGCTTCGATAAGTTTCTTGTTATATATGGACGTATAGGTTTCAGCATCCTCTTCCGCCGTTTTCTTGATCACTTCCTGATTCTTGATGCCTGCCTCCCATACGGTTTCCGCTCTGGACTGGTCCTTTTTCTGAGATAATGATCCGGGTACCCATTGGGGATCAAATAACAGGAAAGAGATCGCTTTGTCCTTCAAGTTTGGACCTTTCTCTTTCCTCTTGTCTATTTCGATCTGTGCCTTTAAAGCTTTCTCGGCTTCCTCGGACGCCAGTTTGAACGCGGCAGCAGCTTCCGCTCTCAAGGTCATGGCTTCAATAAAGGCTGCCGTGTTATCCACCAACAGGTTTTCAGCATCGTTTACATTATTAACGGCAACATCCAGCTTCTTGAACTCATCAGCATTATCCTTGATAAACTCTTTCTTTTCCTTAAGGTTGTCTCCCAGCTCATTCCATCTGTCTTGCAAAGAACGGATAGTTATAATTTTTTTTGAAAGATCGGCGGCATCCATGCTTTCATTCACCTTCACCTGTGCATCGGCAAGATCTGTCAGCGTGTTTTTCCCTTTCACTATCTGAGAAAAGAAATTCCCGATCTCCTTTCCGTATACGACAGTCAGCGTAATTGCCGTAGCCATTGCCGTCTGCCAAGAGAACAGGGAGGAAAGCGTCTGTTTCCATACAGGAGTGGCTTTCTTTCCCGCGGCAGTCAGAGCTTCGTATTCCTTTCGTGCCGATGCCAATGCATCGGTAAACATGGGGATGTTGTTGGAGATAGCCAGGAAGAACATCTGCGGCCCCATAGCGAGGGCAGGCAGCTCACGGGCAATCTGCTGCATGCTCATCTTCACATTGTTGAGCTTGGGAGCAGGATCGTCCTGCATTATAGGAGTCCCGTTCGACCTGTTCTTGGATGCAGTATACTTATCCAGTTCAGCCGTCAGGGAGCGGATGCCGGCTTCCAGTGTTTTGATCCTCGTCTGATCCTGTTCATCAATAAAACCGGCGGCGGTAGCCAACAGCGACTTCTGCCGAAGAACATCCAGATCCCGTTGCATGGCAGTGATGATGGCCTTCACCTTCTGCTCGGCAGTAGACAGTGCCTGAACCTCCGCAGTGATATACGAAGAGATATCGAGTTTTAGAAGTCTGCCCTTACCAATCTTCTGCAGATCTTTGAGCTCCGTTTTCAGCTGCTCGATAACACCACCAAGAGCCTGGATTTCCGCCATCTGCGCATCGGTATTCACACCTGTGGACATAGCCTGCTTGAACCGCTTCTGCAGGTCTTTGAGCTGAGACTCCAGATTAGCAATGACCGCTTCCGTATATTTACCCATACTCCCCAGGTTGCCCTCCACGGATCGCATTCCTTTGAGCGTCTTGTCATCAAGCAGTATTTCCAGTCTGACGGGTTCCATTTATCCTCCTAATCTTGTTTGAAAATATTCTGTAGTAAAATTCTCCGGACGACGGTTCTTTTCCCTTTCGGTAAGCTCCTCCTTTGAGATATACCGGCTGACATCCATGTTCATCACCAGCAGCTCCGCATAGCTGATCTTCCAGAGAATATAGTGTTTTGAACATCCGAACCGCTCCATAGACTGAGCGATGATACCGAGAATGCTATGTGGACCTTCATTACGGCCCTTTAACTCATCCTCTCTTTGTGGCTTCCGATTGGTTCGAGCAGCTTTGCCGCCCTGGCTGCCAATGGAATAGTATTGCAAAAAGCCTGTACATCTATGCCCGAGAGCAGCTGTATCAACGCTGCCGTAAGCATGGCAGGATGTACACGCCATCTAAGATACCAGGCAACGGGCTTTACAAACAGCCATCCAGTAATCCATCCTGTGCAGATGGACAGGGCAACAATCTCGCTGACAGCCTTTCCCTTCTCTGCAATAAACCTCAGACGGGCGTCATACTCCATATCCTTGATTTCTTCCGGTGTAACACCCAGCTTCAGATAGCGAAGGGCTATCCGGATGATCGCTCCTGCCGGTGGACGATGCATGACAAGGGATGACTTTCCTTTCCGTTTGCCGAAGATCCTTCGGGGTATCACCGGTATGCGGATGCCAACGTCAAGCAGCATTTCAGCTGCCTGGCGCTGTGTAGCTTTGCTGTTCATTATGCTCCCTGGTTAGGCAGTTCGCTTGCCGGTGGTACCTCACCGGGTGCAAAGATCTTGTAGGCAGGCTTGTTTTCGCCCGCCTCCTGCATTTCCAGTTCACACGAGATACCCAGCACGTTGCTAAAGTTGATGCCGTTGGCGAAGTTGCAGGTAAGCAGCCCGTTATAGATGCGGATGGTATGGCCAGTGGTACATCCGATATCAAACACGCCCTGAACATCCTTGTCCTCGGTCGGCGGTGTATAGTTACCCTGTTCATCAGCCTCTCCACCCATGACCTGTACCATGTTTTTAGCCAGCAGCTCAATCAGGGTAAACGTCCACATCTTGGTTCCGGGAGTACCCTTGATCACAGCAAACGGCGCATTGCGTTTCTGTGCCGCCCAGATACGGTTCTTGGTAGCGGAATCTCCGCCCGGCTGCATGCCGTCCTCGGAAATCAGACCAAGTGCCGATCCGTTATATTTAAGCGAGCTTACTCCATAGATAGCTCCAGTATTCTCCATATCAATCTAATTTAAATTGTTTTTTAATTTGCTTTTAAGCCACCGGGACCCTGTTAAAAGGAGCAGGCATATAAGACACAATCCTATGACCTTTATCTTTGCCCGCTCCCAAAAGGAGGGTGATGGTGTTGTTTCCTCTTTGAGCATCTCATCCGTTTCACTATTCTCCGCGAACGTCCTCTCTATTGTGATCTCCTGCTTCCCTTCAGTCTGTGCCGTGACGTTCACGCCACCTTCTCCGTCAGACTCAATCCTGAGATTCAGACCATTTTCCTGTTTTTGCACACCTATGTTTTTAGGGAGGCTGGCGATCATCCGCAGACGTTCCGGTTCCAGTGTCAGGCTCGCCATCCTCATCGGGTCCTTCGCGGAGGTGATTACCTCGGTTCCGCTCCGCTGAAGAGACCCCGAGCGGACGACTGTCCGGTTCTCCCTGCTTGCTGCGCAGGAAGATAAGAGCAGGACAATGCTCAGCAAACCTGCACTGATGGCACCTGCGAAATGCCTGTTCGAAAATGATGATCTTTCCATTGACTTTTCTTATTTGATCACTTAATTTGAGAGTTGTCGCAGAGAGGTCGTCATACAACTGATGATACACGCCTTCGTTTTCCTTGACCGCACGGACCTTCGTCAGCCTGCGGTCACGCCACCAGCCAATGGCCATGACGACTATCCCCGTAGGAGCAAACCAGTCTTGCAAGATGGTAAGTACAGTACTCCAGTCCATTGCGATTCAGGTAAGAGATGATTACTCAGTTTCTTCTTCCTCGGATGTTTCCTTGATAGCAGAGGGCACACTCGCCTTCGAAGCATTCTCTGAGTCTGTCTTGCCGCTGATACCTACATTTACTACCTCTCCTTCAAACCATGATTTTCCATCAAAGTAAAGAGATGTACTCTTACCTGCAGGTACTTCAACACCCTGTACGGTTGCCGTAAAGGATGCAGCCTGGTTGGTGACAGCAAGACGTGCCCCTGAAAGTACTTTTGAACCATCAATGGTATAGGTCGTATCTGCTGTAGGAGACAGAAGCACCGCGTCATTCTGTGATGTAATGGTGATGGCAGTTCCGGCAGCTGTAATGCTGTTACCCTCACGTACATCCAGCATAACTACTTCCTCACCGAAGGCAGTATTGGTATCCGCTGTCATGAGCATCTTAAAGAAGTATCTTTCACCGGCATTGGTCAGCTTGTCGATCTGGATCACATCAAAGTCATTCTGCAGGTTGACAGCTCCCCAGAAGTTGGACTGTTCGGTAGGAGTCGCAACGGTTCCGATAATAAGACCGTCAGGCCATGAGGCGATGGTCTTGATGGTAGTTCCCTTGAAGCGCATCGAGTTGGTGTCCGTCCAGTTTGCTCCCTTGCCCATGCGCTGTGTCAGTTCGTCGTCATAACGGTCCGCATCGTCCACGGACATGATATAGACAAAGCTGGGATTATTGCGAAGTACCTGCGGAGTTGCCTTGCGTACACGCATCAGGCGTTCGATCATCGTGTCGTCAGCAGATGCTTGTACACGGATCACCTCCGGATCTTCGAATACACGCATAAGGATTCCGTTGAACAGATGCTCGTCGTCCTCTTCGTCATTCACATAGATACCATTGACGAAATGATATCCCAACTCGAAGTCCACCTGGTCGGAAAGCGCCTTAAGCATCACATTCTGAATATTGGGCGGAAGATCACGGAATACCAGGTTACCCTTGGGCTGGAACGGACGCCAGATTGCCTCAAAGGAACGTGGATTGAAAGTGGTAAAAGCCATGAAATCCTTTGGTTCCAGCGACTTTTCCGAGTAATTGAAATTCCCCTTGGAATCCTTGTCTTCTGGTTGTTCCACCCGTTTGCGGAGCATCTTGCTTGTCTTCAAGCGAGGAATAGAGTATTTCTTTGATACATTGGGCACCAGGTTGATCAGCCCTTTCTGTACCAGTTCGTTGCCTGTAGCGGCCTTGGTAAGGATTCTGTCGAGTACCTCACCATCATAGTTCGTATTGACAATAGTTACAGCCATATTGCTTTATTTTTTATTTAAAACCGTTTTTTTTCTGGATATCGTTCCATTTTTCGTTCCAGCTGGACTCCTTGTTTTGAGCAGAGGCATCCAGTACGTCTTCTACACTCTTCTTCTCAGGCAGACTTTCGATGATCTTCTTGCCATTCTCGAAGTCCTTCTCCAGTATGGCCTTGTACGCATCACGGCTGGCAGGAGCAATACGCCCCTTCTGCATTGCCGACTCGAGCAGGTTCTTGATCTCCAGCTCACGGGCCTCCTTCTCTTTTTGGGCATACCCGTCCAGGCTGGTTTTCAATTCGTTACGTTCCTTCACAACAGCGTCATACTGCCCCGCCTTGTTTTCCAGCGAGGCAAGCATGCGCACTACATCCTCATCCGTCGCGCACGCGGCGAAGGAGGGTCTTTTTCTCAGTTCTTCATACATGTTATTATGGGTATTAAATGATTGACTGTTCAGGCGGGCCTGGAAAACAGCATAGATATCCTGCGGACTCTGGGCATCCACCTTCTCCTTGATGTCATAGATACCGTCAACAAGCCCCATCTCTTTCGCTTCCTTCGCTGTGATCCAGTGATCCTTTCCGTCGAAATAAGTATCCTTGATCTCCTCACGTGTTTTGCCCAGACGGGAGGCGTACATATCAGCAAGCGTATCCTCCAGGGATGCCAGTTCATCGCTGACAGACCTAAGCTCCTCCTTGTTTCCATAGCATCCGCCGTAGGGAGCATGCAGCATCAGACGGGCATACTGACTCATATAGACAGGCTTTCCGCACAGGGCAATGACGCTGGCCATACTGGCGGCAATTCCGTCGACATAAATGGTAATGTCAGCTTCGCTGCTACGAAGGGCATTAAAGATGGACATACCGGCATATACGCTGCCTCCGGGAGAATTGACACGTATATCTATACTCTTGTACATCGAGGCGTATTCGTACAGCTCGGCAACAATGTCCTTGTCGCTGATTCCGTCAAAACCGCCTATCTCCCCATACAGGAGAATACAGGCGGTATCAGGGGATGGTATCATATTGAAGTATCGCTTTTTCATGCGGCCAACTTTAAAATTATGCTGCAAATATGAACAGTTTTTTTACCCCTTACAATACCCGTTGAAGATGATACAACTTTGTGGCTGCATGGTATGTCTGTAAAGTTGTATCATAAGTACAACGTATTGTTTATTAGATAATTATATGTGAATTTTGCCAAAAATAAATGATCATAAAATGGCAGAATTGACAAGCAGACAGAAGAAAGATTTTGCAAAGAGTATTTATCTTGGAGAAGACCTGACACAGGAGGAGATTGCCGAGCGTGTGGGAGTAAAACGCCAGACTGTCTCCCGGTGGATTAAGGAAGGGAATTGGGAACGTCACAAGGTTTCCATTACCATCACACGTGAGGAGCAGCTCAAGAACCTGTACCTGCAACTCTCGGAACTGAACGCGGCCATTAATAAGAAGCCCACGGGAGAGAGGTTTGCCAACGCGGCTGAATCGGATACCATCTCCAAGATCTCAAATGCGATCAAGAAAATGGAAACGGATGTCGGACTGGCTGATATCCTTTCTGTATTCAAGAGTTTCGTCAAGTGGCTGCGCACCTACGACATGGCACGCAGCAAGGAGATCGTACCTCTGTTGGATGCCTATATAAAATCAAAACTCTGATGTAGTATGACAAAACTCAAACTTACATCCAAGGACAGGGCGGAACTGGCGGAATGGAATGACCTGGTCGTTTCCATCAAGGAGAGTTCGGACATCAATCCGATGGATACGACAGCAGATATTCAGGCACGCCGTCGTCATCTGGAGAAAGATCCGGAAAGCTGGTTCCGCTATTATTTTGAGATGTACTGCACCTCGGAGGCGGCGGAGTTTCATAAAGCGGCTACACACCGTATTCTCACCCACGAGAGATGGTATGAGGTACGCGCGTGGTCGCGCGAGTTGGCAAAATCGGCACGGGCCATGATGGAAATAAGCTACCTGGCCCTTACCGGCAAGATACGCAACGTGCTGCTGATATCCAACTCACTGGACAATGCGGAGCGTCTGCTGCTACCCTTTATGGCGAACTTCGAAGAAAACCAGCGAATCATCCAGGATTACGGTCCACAGAGAAAACTGGGCGAATGGGAGACGGGAGAATTTACGCTGAGATCCGGATGTTCCTTCCGTGCCATCGGAGCGGGACAGTCCCCGCGCGGTACCCGTAACAAGAACGTGCGTCCGGACTTTATCCTGATTGATGATATCGATACCGACGAGGAATGCCGCAACAGCGAACGTATCAAAAATAAATGGAAATGGCTGGAGGACGCGCTGATCCCCGCCATGTCCGTATCGGGAAAATACCGCATCCTTTTCAATGGGAACATCATTGCAATGGACTGCTGTATCAAAAGGGCCATCGAAAAGGCGAAGGAACTCCAAAAGCAGCACGGTATCGGACATGTGGACATTATCAACATCAGGGACAAGAACGGACTATCTGTATGGCCGGCAAAAAACTCGGAAGAGGATATCGATATGTTCCTCTCTCTTATCAGCACTTCATCGGCGCAGAAGGAGTTCTTTAACAATCCCGTCAGCGAAGGCAATATATTCAAAAATGTCGTGTTCGGTAAAGTCCCGCCGCTCAGCAAGTTCCGGTATCTGGTCATTTACGGCGACCCCGCTCCGGGAGAAAGCAAGAAGAAGCAGGCTTCCTTCAAATCCGTCTGCCTGCTGGGAAAGCTTAAAGGTACACTATACGTCATCAAGGCAAGGGTTTTTAGGGGAAAGAACGAGGATTTTATCGAAGCGTTCTTCAACCAGTACAGCTACGTACAGGGAAAGGCGACCGTCTACTGCTACGTGGAGAACAACAAGCTGCAGGACCCTTTCTTCCAGCAGGTTTTACGAAAGCATCTGCTCAGATTGCGCAAGAAGCACGGTATTCCGCTCAACATCAAGCCCGACGAGGACAGGAAGACAGACAAGGCGACCCGTATCGAGGCGAACCTCGAACCGCTGGACAGGGAAGGAAACCTCATTTTCAATGAGCAGGAAAAAGACTCGCTGGACATGAAGGAGCTTACCGACCAGTTCAAGCTTTTCGACCTGACGCTTCCGTACCCGGCGGACGGCCCGGACTGCGTGGAAGGCGGCAACAGGGTGATAGACATGAAGGCGGGCAGCCTGGAGAAGACAATTACGATCAAAAGGGAGAAACTGCGCTCCCTTAACAAATACAGGAGGTAGGAAATGGCCGATTTTATCAATCCGGATGACTACGATGCAAGCATCCACAGGGAGATCCTGGACAGCATCATAAGACAGGACGAAGCGGTCCTGGAAATCTGTGAGGACCAGGCGATAGCCCAGATGAAATCTTATCTCGGCTCACGCTATGACTGCGAGAAGATATTCTCGGCAAGGGGAAAGGACAGGAACTCGCTCATACTCATGTTCGCTATCGACATCACCCTTTACCATGTCTGCAGCATCCACAATCCCCAGAAGTTCTCTTCTTTCCGCAAGGAACGGTACGAGAGGGCCGTCAAATGGCTGGAGATGGTCAGCAGGATGGAGCTCAGCATAGCCGACGCTCCGAGCCTGGATGACGATACCGTCCGGGCCAACATGCCTACGCAGGTAAGAAGTAATCCCAAACGTGTAACACATCGCTAAAATGGCAAAGAAGAAGGAAATATCAATAAGCGGCAACATGCCGCTGCCGGGCAAGACCGCACCGGGAACCATCATCATCACTGCTCCCAGGCTGTTCCACAAGGACATACAGGATTACATGCTGGCTATCCGGGGAGCCAACAACGTGGATTTCTCGCAGAGGATAAAGCTCTATGACCTGTACGAGGAAATTCTCATGGACGGACATACAAGCAGCGTTATCGAAAAGAGGAAGGCTGCCGTGCAGTGCTCGCAGATCGAGTTCAGACGTAATGGCGAGCCGGATGAAAGGATCAACACACTTCTGCGTTCTCCCTGGTTCTATCGCTTTATAGGTGACCTGATAGACTCGGATTTCTGGGGATTCTCCCTGTTCCAGTTTAAGCTAGACAAGAGCGGATGGCTGGACTATATCCTGATTCCCCGCAAGAACTATGATCCCGTTCGGGAACTGGTCAAACACCGACAGGAGGAGATATTCGGAGAACCGCTGGAGAATTACCATACGATGCTCTTTGTTGGGGACAAACGCAGCCTGGGACGGCTGGCAAAAATCACTCCCTATGTGTTGTACAAGAACAATGACATGGGTGATTGGGCGCAGTTCTGTGAGATATTCGGCATGCCCATACGGGAATATACCTACAGTGCCGGTGATACGGAATCACGTAGTCAGACCGTGGAGGATATGATGGAACAGGGCGGTGCAGGAGTATATCTGCATTCCGACCAGACAAACCTTAAACTGGTTGAGAGCGGCAGCAAGAGCGGCAGTTCCGACCTTTATAAAGGGCTGTATGATACCTGCAACGATGAGATCAGTAAGATCGTACTGGGCAATACCCTGACCACACAGGCATCGGAGCGGGGAACACAGGCATTAGGAACTGTACAGGAGAAGGGAGAGAAAAAACTAAACGAAGCGGACCGCAATCTGATACTCAATACGCTGAACTACGACATGACCGATATATTCACCGCCTTCGGATACGACACAAGAGGCGGGGAATTCTATTACGTCAAGCCCAAAGAGACCACAGCGAGCGAAGAGATAAATATCATATCGCGTATGCGGCAGATGGGAACACCTGTTTCGGATGACTATATCTATGAGACCACCGGAATACCCAAACCGGACAATTATGATGAGCTCAAGAGGGAAACAACTGACAGTCAGGAGACAATGAAGAATGAACTGCCACCTGGAGGGAAGCAGCCGGAAAAGAAGGAAAAGAAGCGGGAGAAAAAGCAGGAGGACGGAATCGTAGACCGTATCAAGGCTTTTTTCGCGCACGCCCCGAAAAGCGGGGCTTTAAAATGGTAATGGATGATCTGTATGGTCAGCGGTGTTCTCACTGTCACGGGCATCCTATCTTCACCAACCAGGCAGCGGCGGTTGCTTTCGAGTTTACCGAAGACCTGATGACAAGGATTCTGCGGGATATCTTTTATAAGACGTTTAACGTAGAGGAAGAGATAGACGAGGATTTGTTCCTGGCAACAATCAGAACGTTTAACCGGGCAACGGATGAAGGATTCGGGATAAGGGACAGCCGTGATCCCGAACATGACTTCTATGAGCAGATACGCGGCAACAACGAGGTATTCTCCGCCTTCCGTACCCACCGGATGCAGAACGATATCGCCTCGCAGCTGCTTGACGAGAAAGGGAAGCTCAAGCCTTTCTATCGGTTCCAGGAAGATGTACAGGGGATTATCGGTACATACAATACGGCGTGGCTGGATACGGAATATGATACGGCCATCATTCGTGCGCATCAGGCGGCTGACTGGAGAGTGTTCGAAAGGGACGAGGATATTCTGCCCAACCTCAGATGGATGCCCACAACCAGTGCCGATCCCGATCCCCTGCATGCGCAGTTCTGGGGAATCGAACTGACACTACCCAAGGGACATCGCTTCTGGAAGAGTCACCGTCCCGGAGACCGATGGAATTGCAAATGCTCGCTTGAACAGACGGATGAACCGGCTACATCCGAATACGGTATACCCCTCTCGGACTACCAGCCGTCTGCCGGTCTGGACAATAATCCGGGACGGGATGCGAAGATCTTTAGCGACACACATCCCTATATTGCCAATGCCTACCCGACAGCGGACAAGGCAGTAAGGGATTTTCTGGAAAGGAGGAAAGGATGAATGTAAACGAAGCGATCCGGGAACTTCGCAAACGAGAGAAGCAGCTCGAGAAGGCTTTCAAGGACACGCTTCCCCGCAAGATCGGAGCTAAGGCGGTAAACCTTGTAAACCGGAACTTTAGGGAAGGAGGATTCTATGACGACGGACTGCATCCCTGGAAAAGGACAATCAGGCAGGATACAGCCAAAGGCAAAAAGAAGGAGTATACTCCGCTGCTTAGCGGGCGTAACCATCTTTCACGAAGTACCAAATATGAGCATGAATCGTACAAGGCGATCATTCTCAATCCGGTCGAATATGCCGGAATACATAATGAAGGAGGCAGTTTTACCACCCATCCGAAAGTGACACCCAAGATGCGAAAGATGGCCTGGAAGATGTATTTCGAGGCTGCCGGTATCACCAAGCGTATGGGGAAGAAGACGCGGAAGGCGAAAGCTGCTGCCGCTCCGCCCGAGGCGCTGAAATGGAAGGCGATGGCACTGACGAAAAAACAGAGGCTGGACATCAAAGTCAACATGCCACAGAGACGTTTTATCGGACCAAGCCGGGAGCTCCGGGATATGACCAGAGAGGAGGTAACAAAGGAGATTACAAATATATTAACAAAATAATGATAAAGAAAATCTTACTCATTTGTATATCCGTTGCCTTGTCCGTCGGATGTACCGCAGCGAAAATTTATAAAGAAAACCGCTTTACTAAGCAATTTCGGCAAGCGGACTCAATGTTTAACAAAAAAATATGGATTAAAATGGTAACAGTAACCAAAGAAGAAGTGCTTGCTAATATGCAAGATGTGATCGTAAGAACGGTAGTGGAGTTTGATAAGCCATGCACCTATGTGACGGTTCGTATGAAGAACGGTTTTACTTTACGGGAATCAACGACTTGTGTTGATCCTGCTAATTACAGTGAGGAAATCGGGAAAGAGATTTGCTTACGGAAGATAGAGGATAAAGTCTGGTTCCTGCTTGGATATGCTTTGCAAGACCGGTACCCTGTCAATCAGACGTTTATTGATCGCCTGCGCATCGAATATAATGAACTGATGGACAAATATAATAAGCTGGTCCTGTTTCTGGGAAGAAAGGATGCCGTTGAAATTGCGGGCGAGAATCAGATTGCCTTAATGGAAGTTCAAAAGGTACAGATGCACGACTATCTTATTACCTTAAGAGAACGCATTGATCTGGCAAGTAAGTAAACACTGATTGTCCCTGATATTCGCATCGGGGACAATCTAAAAACTAAAATAGCAATGGAAACACTATTTAATGATATCCAAAAAAGGATAGCCGACAACATAGAATGGCTGCACGGCCAGGTAGACGAGGATTACGGCCAGTTGGATATGCTTTACCGACAGGATGAGGACTCCGAGACCTATCCGATGGTTTACCCGATGGTACTGATCGACACTCCCGAAGTACAGTGGCAGACGCTGGGAGGAGTGGGCGGAATCATGCAGAAAGGAACGGTAAACGTCATTGTCAAGCTGGCCATCGACTGCTATGATGACACGCATTACACCAGTGGTACTGCTGAAAAGGCAGCCGAAAGGATGGAGAAAACCAGGCAGGTACACTCTCTTTTGCAGATGTACCGTCCCGAATGCTGCCAAACGCCGATGCAAAGGAAAAGAAGCAGGTACTATACCATGCCCAGGGGGATAAAGATCTATGAGATGCACTATGAGACAACCGTATGGGAGGATGGATCACTCAGTAAAGAGTGAAAGCTGGGAGGCTGTCAGACGTGGCTTCTTGATGACGGGAACGGGACGGACATTCACATCCTTGATCTTGTTGCAGTTTTCACGGATGATGGCCATGATGCGATCTATGCTGATGAAGAACTCTCTTTCGGAAAGAATCTTAAGGGCATCATCAAAACGAAGACGCTGTACCTCAGTCCAATAGTAATAACGACGCAGCAACGCCTCGTTACGTTTTTCGATTAGTTCTGAACTTCTACCTTTTGACATACCCTGAAAACTTCTAAATATAAAAAACTGATACCTATGCAAAAGTAATGATTTCTAGATAAATATGCAATTATAAGGAGGGAATTATAAAAAAGCCCTCAACGCTTCCGTTTAAATCACCACAAATAAACAAGGAAAAGATAGCGCAACTATCCACACGCTGAGGGCTAAAGTCCTTAACATGGATAATTGCGCTATGTTTATTGTGGTGCACAAAAATAAGAATAAAAATTAGAAATTTATGTGTAAGAGCGAAATTTTCTTTAGACTGCTTTCCTTGACAGAGCAAGAAACGGAAGTAACAAGGGATAGAATTCTGGGTGATTATAAGGATATGGAGGCTACCGATGCCAGGTATGTTCTTGTTACCCTTCTGACCGAGAAAGGACTGTATCCCGACCAGATCGCAACATTTCTTCACCGAACAGCCCGAGGCGTCCGGCACCTGATGAGACGAAACATCACCTCACCGATGATCGGTATTTATTTGTCACAGATCAGGAAGCGCATGGGAAGCGATGCGTAGAACAGCCGGCGACAGACTAGTATGTTTGCAGTACGGTCAAGTAGTGACCGGAACCTAATAAAATTATAAAGGCTATGGCTGAAGAAAAGATTATTTGTTGCGGAGATCCTTACCGCGGCAACAATGATGCGCTCATGGGCGCATTGCTCGGCAGACAGGACAATGGTGCCGAAATGGCCGCCCTGATGAACGGCGGTGCAAACAACTGGATGAACAATCCTTTCGCTTACATGATGATGATGGGCATGATGCGCATGATGTACGGCGAAGGCTGGAATCAGGGAGGAAACCTCCAGAATGCCGAAATCCAGGGACAACTCAATGCGATCCGCACACAGATGTCCGACAACCAGAACAGCAATCTGCTCATGGACGGTATTCATGGAAATACGGGTGCCATCCGCTCGTTGTCAGACAACCTGAACTGCGACTTCAACATGTTGAACCAGTCCATCTGTGCTGTACGTTCCGCTATCCAGGAGGTATCCGGGCAAGTGGGATTCTCGGCTGAGCGCGTGATCAATGCAGTCAATATGGGTGATTGTAACGTCATTCAGGCACTGCAAAACTGCTGCTGCCAGACACAACAGGCAATCCTGAAGATGGGATACGAGCAACAGCTTGCGACTTGTCAGCAGACCGGTGAGCTCCGTAACGGACAACGGGATCTGGGCGTGGCAATCGCGCAGGGATTCTCCGCTACCGCCTTCCAGGCACAACAGGACAAGTGCGACATCATCCGCGCGGGTCAGGACAACACGCAACGTATCATCGATACGCTGAACAACCACTGGTCGGCTGAGGACAAGCTGAAGATTCAGGATCTTAAGTTCGAACTCTCCCAGGAAAGACAGAACCGCTACATCGCTTCCGTGATGAACGGAGGATGCGGATGCGCTTCGGGGAATATGGGGGTGGGAGTGTAACCGTAAAAACAGAAAACTGATATGGTTACATTATCACCCGTAGGATTGGCTGCCGCACCGGTGGCCAATCAGCTGGCAGTTCTGGCAACATTCAAGGAGAGGCTTTGCCGCCCCTTCTGCATCGACTCCAGTCTGCAACCGCAGGTTACGGTGAATTACACCGCCGGTACACCGGTGCTTAATGGCACAACGGTGTTTGTACCAGTTACCGCCGTGGTAACCGTAGTTACTCCCGGATGCGGATGCAGGGCTGCCACGCAACTGTTTACCGAACATTTTGTTGCGGCGTTTCAGGGACAGACGGCCGTTCCGACTTCCGTTACCATCACATCGGTGGGGCGGAGACAGGGAGGATCGGACGTACAATGCGGAAGGGCACATACCTATACGCTCAACGACTCACTGACCATCGTAATTGCGTAATTATTCCAGCCGGGAGGACCACAATAGGAAAACCTCCCGGACTGTTTTTAAAACCTTTAAAACGAATTTAAATTATGCTGATCAAAGATTTAAAGAACGGATATCCCATATACGTGCTGAACCACGAAACGCTGAAGGCTGAGACCGGTAAGGTCGTAAGCATTGGAGATCCCTATTTCCCGGCACAGAAGCCCGGACAGACTCCTCAGAACCTGGGAAGGGTGGTAGACGTCACTCTTCTGCTGGGAGAAAAGACGCAGACCTTCACCATGCCGGAGACGCTTTCTGTATGTTATGCCGGAACGTTAGTGTTCTCGGCCGACAAGGAAGGTATCCTCGCGGAAGTGCGTGCCACACGTGCACAGAGTCAGGCAGTCATAGACTCCTACGATAAACACCAGAAGAACGTGCAGACCTGTGATGACATCCTGGAGGAGTGGGATACGGATTACAAGGAAAAGAAGGAGAACGAGAAGCGCATCGGCAATCTGGAAAGTAAGGTCGACAAGCTCTCTGAAGCCATCTCTGAATTTATCAACGAATTCAAAAAGTAAAGGCCATGTACATGATCATTATCGGATGTGACTACAAAAGGGAGTACATCGAAAAATATGGCGAGCACTTCAACGAGAAGCTGGCAGAGTTTGCGATCCGGCATCTGAAGAATGTGGATGGCACCAATCATCGCTGGAGTATGGAGGATATCATCGAGGCATTCAAAAGAGAGAAACTTTCGCTTCCGGATAAGGAAAGCCTGCATGACCTGCATTATCTGGCCAACATGCTATACAGCGACTGGTATCCGGAGGCAATGATCACGGAACCGGTTATCCTCAAGGCTGCAAGGAAGTATCTGGAAGATCCGGATGGATTCAAAGGAATGATCTTCCTTGTGTGGCTCTATAAGATGAAGAAGAAGGGAGTGGAAATTCCCTGGAAGGAAATGATCGATTGACTTTTCTTATATACGAATAACGGGTGCTGCGGCTAGTCTGCCGGGCACCCGTTATTAATTCTCTTATAAATCATTTGTCAACTTATAACAAAAATCAAAAACATCATCTCTGTCTTTAAACATAAGATGTTCAGGTACTCTTTCGCTTAAAGCATTTCCAGAGGGTCTAATATAATAATCTAACTTTATACCTATATTGTCACCATTAAGAGTTGCATAAAAGCTAATACCAGTTATTTCTCCATATAATATTTTCACCTTATCTATACTCCAATAGTATAATTTGTCTCCTATATTATATTGGGTTTTAAATTCCATATTTTCATATTTATCTTTTTTTTATTTATCTTTGTTCCAAGATATGGTTTGGGATAAATGCTACCTACTGGTTTTCCCTGAAAGCGCAAGCAAAGTCGAGTGCGAATGGTAGACTATGCACGAGGTAATGGCGTATAGGTGAGTTCAAATCCACCACCATATCTTATTCAATTCATATCTAATTAGTTATTAGTCAAACACAAATACTTTTAAACTCCGATTGAGAAATCTTTCCTTTTTCTTTGATTACTCCAAAGAAAGAAGTAGCCGGACAAACGTATGCGTCTGTCGTTGTAAGGCAAACGCCATCAGAAGGAAAGTATTCACAACCTATATCGTTATCCCAATCTATATACTTTTGGGCTTCCATCGCTACTTTATCGCACCATTGCCTATATGAAATGTAGGAATTTCCGACTTCGTTTATCAATCGCTTTATATTCATTTCTGTTCTTTTTTTTATTGTATTGAGGGTTATTCATAAACTTCATTCCCGCACGTAGGGCAGAATGGATTTAAACAGTTACATTTAGGTTCTCCTAAAGTTTGGGATATATGCACCGGATACCAAACCTTTGCTTTAGTCTCCGTATCAATGCCATGAAACCAGACTTTCCCATTGTCTACAGTCTCAAAGGAAGTGATTTCAGCCTTCTTTATGTTTCCTCTCGTATTACGATATGGAACAATGTCTCCTACTTTAAATTTGCTCATTTCTGTTCTGTTTTACTCTATTCTATTTAAAATCTCTTTCTGTATAACCTCTTTCGCATTAAAATGAAAAAGTCCCTTTTTCAAACGTCTAACATCCTGCATCGACATTTCATTGATGTAAAAGTAAAATGCTTCATACGGATCACTGAAATTCTTAGCAAGAGCATTGTTAGGCTTATTGTTCATGTATCGTTCAATGGCGACTATCATTCTACGAGCATAGCCGGGAAATATCTTAAATTCCGTCTGCATCTGCTTGCATCCTGCGAGAGGACAACCAACACAACCATGACGGGAAAGATTGTAAGGTGCATCGTAATATTTAGAATATGGAAGTCCATATTTTCGGATATAGTTCCAAACATCAACTTCTGACCAGTTAAGGATCGGAAGAATATGCTTCGCGCCTTTCATCCATTTACGTACATCACATTGTTCCGGCTCATATAATGCCCGTGATTGGCTTTCTTCTGCCCTCATTCCCTCAATTGTACGCTGACCGATACCATATTGCTCCTTCAATTTTTCACAGCAAAAACGCCTCATTCTGCCGGGTAGTCCTTTGCTTTCAACCAACTGAAAGAATGATTTCTTTGGATGAAGTATCTGAACCTGTGAATAGTTCTTCTTTATAAAACTGATTGTGCCAGGTGGATCAACCGTCGTATTTGCGTAAGACGCATTATACTTTATACCGGAACGCTCTGCAAGGTCAAGAATTACAACACTATCTTTGCCTCCAGAAAAGCCTAAACACATCGGATCGTCACGTTCCATGCTGCGAAGAAAGTCGATTGCTTGCTGCTCCTTTTTATTCATTTCCGTACAGTTATTCTTCAGTTATGCAAAAAACTATCTTCTTTAAAAGTTTTATTTCCCAAGCATGAACAATGATTTTCTGTTTTCCTTTTTGGATCACAATTTTCCCATTCGTATCCTTGCCTATCAGCAATGGTTCTTTTTCTTCAGGTAATTCAATATTTTCGTTCATCTCTAATTTTGATTTGAGCCATACAGAAGTTGAACACCTCCTGTATGGCAAAGTATTAGTCAACAATAAATTCGGTTACATTGGGAACGGCTTGAATACCCTCCATCACTTCTACGCTTGTAGGAGTCACAATTGCAGTTACATGAGGATGGTAATTTTCACACAGGTACTTAATCAATGGCTTAGCCGCCTCTTTTAGTTCTTCCAATTTCTTTTTGTTTTCTTGAGTATTAGTTTCCATATACAATTAATTTGGGTTTTACAAAGCCCTCCCAAGGCTCATTTTATTTATTTTCTTTGGTGTTTTTATGTATCGATTTATAATTCTTATTCATTAAATGTAAATAGATCGATAGTTTCTCTATCTATATCAGGGAGTGCCCTGAATTGACACTCAGTAGCAAGCACCACCCTTCCATCGTAAAGACGGATTAACGTTCGAAACGGCGACTCTTTATCATCTCGAATTATCACACCGGAAATAGCGTTGTTAGCTTTATAATGAAAGCAAACTTCAACTTTTCGTCCAATACCACCCATTGTGCTTTCCTCTACCGAATACTGCTTAGGAAAACTCTTTATGTCTATATTTTCTTCTGCTCCCATAATTACCTATTTTGCCTTTATAACAGTATTACGTAAAAAATTAGAAAACTCACTTCTCACATCAAAACAGGGACATGCTTTGATAAATTCCGCTGATTCCACCTCACCTGAGCCATCCAGATCAGGTGAAGTATCCCGATGGCCAAGTAACTCGATGATATCATACTCTTTGCATATTTTCGCTACAAGTCCACGTAAAGCCGCTTTTTGCTCGGGAGTACGAGTATCGGCTGGTCTTCCACTCGCATCTAAACCACCAATGTAGCAGATACCAATAGAGTGCTTATTGTAAGATATACCGGAAAATCCTTTTGTATTACAATGAGCTCCATCAATAGAAAGTGGACGTCCATGCTCTACATGACCATCAAGGTCGATCACGAAGTTATAACCGATCTGGCTAAATCCTCTCTGTTTGTGCATACGGTCTATATCCTTTGCACGTAAATCCTGCCCGGCACGTGTTGCTGAACAGTGAATGATAATTGAGTCAATTGTTTTCATTGTCCTTAGTTATTAGTAATTTAATCTTTCTTCAAATTCTGCAATAATATAGTCGGCATCACCACCATGCACCCAATCTTCTAAAATGGAAGAAAGGGCTTCAATGGCTTTTTTCGTCAAATCCATCTCAGCCATTCGAACAGCTTGATGAGCCACAGTAGAATTAATCATCTTATTTTTAGCATTATAATCTACTTCCATCGTCTTTACAAAATCCCTTGCTTTTTGTGATTTCATTTTTGCTATTTCTTTTTAAGAAGTTTACTACATCTAATACAATACTCTCGATAATGTTTAGTGTGATATTTATGAATATGCTTACCTCGCTTTTGACCACCTTTCCGCTTCATTCTGATATATGAAGCGTTATTCCATGTCACTCGATAAGGCATGTGTCCACAAAAGAAGCATATAACACGACTCACAATATTCATTTTTGATTTTACTTTATTGGTCTACGTTAATTTATTTTCTCCAGAAAAAATCCCCTGAAATCGATCTGGCAGTATCATCTGCAGTCAACCGGATATACCGGAAGAAGTTCTGCTCGGACCTATGTCCTGTTAGTCTCATTATTTCCAATGTTTTCATACGTCCTGTTAGATACATATTGGTAGCAGCACTTCTTCTTGCAGTATGGCTACTGATCAGTTCCCATTTCTCTTTTGTCACTGTAACCAACTTTCCTCCCTTAGTATAGGAATAGGTTATTTTATCTGTTAATCCTATCTCCTTCATTATGACTTTCAGATACTTGTTGAAGTATTGAATGCATAATCCTCCGGGAATACGGCCCTGATACTTCTCAAAGATCTCCCTTATGTAGTCGTGAGCCGGTACCTTGACATCCACATTGGTTTTCTTGGTTCTTTTTATGATGTATCCATCTCTCAGGTTATCTTTGGTTAATGTCGAATAATCGGAATATCTCAGAGCTGTCAGGCATCCTATGACAAACAGATCACGTATCCTTTCCCTGGCTTTCCTTTTATCCTGTTTCCCGAATTTATAGTAATATATCCTCGTAATCTCATTCATTGACAGGAAGACGGCATTGGTCGGCTCTTCCCTTAAGTCTATCTCATCATAAGTACTGTCAACCGCATAATTGTATTGCAAAGCCTTTCTGACGAGCGACTGAATCTTTTGAATGTATCCAACGATTGTATTATGCCGTAATCCCTGATCTTCGAGATAAACGATGAAATCATCCAGAAATTCCTCCGTAACAGAATTGGTGAATATGTCACAGCCAAACTCAACAGAAAAATTATCTATATGTCTGATGATTGCATCATAAACGGCTGCATAATACTCAGACCTGCGTCTGCTTCTCTTTTCAAGCACTTCTCTGACAAAGTCGGTAAAGTATATACCTTCAAGCGGTTTGCTCTGCCTGAAGCGATTCCTATAGTCTCTTCCGGGTTTCTCCGCCCGCATGGAGACAGCCAAACATACTGCTGCTAGACACCTCCCGTTCCGCACCCGGATAATCTGCCGATAAGTGGACGGAACTTCTCTTTTCTAAGTCTTACATCATAATAAGCCACAGAGACACGTGAGTGTACTAGTCCGACAAAATCTCCTATTTCACGCTGGAGGTAACCTTCCTTGCGAGCCATGTAGCAGAATAGCATTCTTGCATCAGCCACATCCTGCTTCCTCGAACGAGAGAGGATCAGATCTTTTGATACTCCCGTCACTTTAGAAATCTTTTCCAGAATAATCTCCATCGGCTTCTTGTCTTTATTTTCTTTTAAGTTCATAGATTGTTATTTAAATGGTTATTTAATTGTCTTTAAAAGCACCGGCTCCTGATGCGATGCCAGATAATCTCTCGTCTGAAATTCTGCGGATGGAAAGGCTTGTCACGCGTATGCCAGCCAAAGTGCATTCGTTTATTCTCCTCTTGCCTGAAGGAATCTATCTCATACTCGATGTCCCGCATCTTAATCTGTAGCAGATCATCTTCCATGTCAACCTTGCTCACCATCTCTTTCGGATCGTTATGGGAGTCCTGCCCACATACAATGAGCAGGACTACGACTACCTTTGAACTGTTCATTCTTTCTTTTTCTTCTCGTCCGAGGATTCAGGATTGGCGTCTTTGTCAGCTGTATAAGGATATACGTCCATGATAGCTGTTTCCACTACCGAGAGCACCTGATAGTCTGCCATTGTGCCTTTCATGCCGGCATCAAGGTTCTCCTTCGCCCATCCCAGATCCGCAGCCTGTACCAGCACATAAGTGCTCGTATTCTTCTCTTTTCCGCTCTTATCATCCAATGTGATGAAGCACAACTTGCATTTAAACCAACGATCATCACATTCGGCGTCGCTGGGGAAAATTTCGCTGTAGTTGGCACGCTTGATGTCCGAAACTGTAAACTCTCCGGAGATAAAGGGAGTCATCTCCTCGATTATCCTTGCTTCTGCCTCCGTGAAGCTGAGGGCATCTACCAGATAAGGTTCTGTCACTTTTTTCTGCATTCCGTTTTCAACGACTTTCTCATAACGGATTTTACACTCAAACCATGTGTGCATTCCCATAATTATAAATTGTTTAATTATTAATTCTTGAGGTTATTCTTTCTCTTTTCAGGGTCTTCATACTTCCAGCCGTTGAGTCGATAACATTCTTTGCGTGCTTCTTCACGGGTGGGGAATTCATCAACCTTGTCTGCGGTGCTGATATTCCCGGTCTCTATCCAGTGATAAACTACCCAGCGGCTGCCAATAGGGGCGTATGAGTACTCAGGACGTCTGGTCTTCTTTCTTTGGTTCCACATAGAATGTCTCATCTTGTACTACAACCATACCGCATTTAGACAGTTTCTCTGCTACCTCTTCCTTATCACGATCAGCAAGCAGGCGATCCTTTGCAACTTCTTCCGCCGTGCGGATGTAATCCGGGAGAATGGCTTTTACCAAAGCAAGCACGGATTCCTTTGTAAAACCTTTCAGTTGCTTGATCTTGGGAGTTCCTGTGCGGAATCCGAAAATTCCATGAGCACTCTTGTAACTCTTTGTTTTAGAGAAGAGGCTTTCCTTATTCTCCGTAGCGAATACCTGAAGGATCTCCATTGAGTCATCTTTCTTCTTTTGAAGTTCTGCCAGTTCCTCCGCATGCTTGTCACGGATGGCAGTAATCTTCAGTTCCATCTCAGCGGTGATCTTCTGAATTCTTGAGTCAGCCTGCGAGAATTCACTCAATGCCGCTTCTACCTGTTCGCTTGTCACACCGGTAATAACCGTCCTTTTTACTCTTGTCTTTGCCATAAAAAATTGATTTTAATAATTAATACTATGTTGATTTCTCTCGTTTCTGTCGTTGTCATTGTTGTTCTTGGAAGCGATCAGTACCCAGAACAGGCAACTGGAAGCCCATACCTTTGTACTTATGCTATCCCCAGTGATGATTCCGAGAATACAGAGGACAATCGTCAGTCTATAAGCCCATTTCATTTTTCCTCCTTTTTCTTAATCGTTTGTAACTGCTTTAAAGTCTCTTTTAACTCCTCCAGATTTTGCCGGCTTACATCCTTTTTGATGCTTCCACGTCTTTTCAAGAAGGAGGAGATCTTTGCCTTGTTCATCTCAACCTCTTCAGGATCATCAGTACGATAATCCTTGTTGAGAATACCAATATGCATGGATATACCGAATATCTGTCCCACGACTTTTGCCTGTTCCTCCTGGCGTTTCTCATTCACCCCTTGCGGATCAAGTAACCTTTTGATCAGATGTGTGGCTTCATACTTATATAGCTGTCTGGATGAGTCAGTGCGGCCGTTGCTGGCATCATAGATCATTGCGCGATAATCATCTTCGCTCATGCCTGTCTGCCGCTTAAGGCGATGAAGCAAGGTTTTCTGAGGATTGGTGGCGTAAAGCACCAGGGTGGAAGGTTTGTTATTGCTCATAATCGTTGTCATTTAGTGGTTCGTCACTGTCTTTCAGCCATTGTCTCTCGTAGCCCTCCTTCCAGATTACATAGAATCCTTTGGGACCGGGAGCACCACGACTGATATATTTAGCGCGGAAACCGTCTACTTCAATACGGGAGAAACAGTCTCTCTTTATCCGGTAAGCCATCGTCCCCTGCACTTCTCTTCCTTCCACGTGAGAGATATAAATGAAAATCTTCTTATTATACTTCTTTCTGAGCTCTATCAGCTGTTTGGCCGTCACATCCATCTCTCCTTCAAGACTCTGCAAGGAGTCGATTATGATCACATCCGGAGACCTTTGTTTACCCAGATATTCGTCAAATTCATCATAAGTGGGCATCTCGTCCCAAAAGATCATTCCGCTTCTGGATGAGTTCATAAATCCGAGAAGAGAATCTTTAAAGTCAGCCTCCGTTCCCATCTCAAGGGAGGCAAAGAGTACCTTGTAACCAATACGGTCAAATTCTCTTGCCAGCTGGAACGTGAATGAAGTCTTTCCCTGTCCGGATTTCCCGTAGACGATCCATGCCCCTGACTTCTGACGCTTGCCGAACGCATCCATGAAGTCTTTAGAGAAGGGAATGTACTCGTACTTCTTGTTCAGGATATTGTCAAAAGAAAGGGAACGAATCATACCTGCAGCCCTCCATTGCTGAATTCTTCTCTGATGACAACATCGTCTATCATTCCGATGAGTTCGCGCAGGTCTGCGGCAAACAATACTTCCCTAGGATCATCCTTGCGTGGCTGTTTCTTTATCTTAGGAAGTCTTCCCCATATTGATTCCGCCGTCTCCTTATCTATGCCGTTAGCAAGGCAGATATTGATGACATCCTTCTTTGTTGCTCCAAACAAGTCTATATAGTTCCGCCCGAAACGACCGTCTATCTCGTCATATCCTTCAATACGTCCCACATAGCGTTTGATATTGCGTTCCAATGTTTCTGTGCCGGCTACCAAGCATCCCATGCGGCCAAGCGTGTCGTCATATAAAGGAATAAGCGTGCACATAGCCGAATGAGTAAGTTTTCCGGCATCATCAATCAACAGGATAGGCTTACGACCTGATATGCCGTTCATGTGTCTGACGCAGAGGTCGAGCAAGTCGTCATTGTCCATATTTCCCTTCACAGTTTCTCCCATAGCTTGCGCCAAACGGGTGAGGAACTTGCGGCTGCTCCATTTGCGACATTTGATATAGACTACACCTTTGTCGCTGTACAGGTTGTACAGGTCGATGAGTGACTGTGTTTTTCCACTTCCACTACGACTGCTGATACATATCCATTTGCTCTTTTTCTTTGCTGCGGTAAAGGCCGTCATGACCTGCTTGTATGAGGTTACGCTGTCAACTACGTTACGTGAGTTTTCGTAGAAATAAAGTCCTGATGCTATCTTGGCTGCCAGGTTGTCGTCATTCGCTCCATATTTTCCAGAACGGAACTGCGACATGGCGGTGTCGGATACGCCACAGCGACGTGCCAGTTCTGCAGGTGAGGAACCGCGGTTTATCAAATTCTCTATGTACAGTTTTAATGCTTTCTTGTCCATCTTTATATTGTTTTTATGTTATTAATTATCTTGAAAAACTCATATCTGAAGTGCTCCACTCGTAATCGTCGTCCGCGACAGGAGGCAGTATCTTGACCGGTCCGGAGGAGATCTCCTCGTATTCCACATCCTGAACATCTTCCCTTGCCTCATATTTTCTATCCTTGTGCCTTCCTTTACTGTCCAGAATCAATGCCCGGTCAAGCAGGTTGTTACTCTTAAGTAGAGGAATTCTCTCCCGCATAGAATAAATCACTTCGTCTACATGCTCCTGCTTCTCAATATACCTTTGCTCGAACTGTCGATTGAACTCATTCACTTTCTTACGGTGTTCGAAATGTTCCGGCTTCTGATCGACTAAGGCCATCGGAGTCTTGATATCACGATGCATCAGGAAGCGCAGGTCACCGATTTCTTTCTTTACATAGTGACCCTTGGTTGCCTCCGCATTACAGATGAGTACCTGGGAGAGATCGTCGGGATCGTAATGAACCACCCAGTCTTCATTATAGTGATTACGCAGTTCCATGTTAAAGCTCTCAAAGTTGATCCGTTCACCCGCCAGTTCAATCAGAAGTCCCTTTCCGGTCAGACGGTTGGTACGTCCTGTCGTATCACCCATCAGCATCAGGTATTCCTCGTCGCTGAATGGCAGGCGGCGTTCATCGGGAGTACCTTCCCAAGCGGCAAGGTAAGCGTCCAGCTTCTTCGCTCTTTCCCGTCTCATGATTCCATGTATCTGAGCCAGTACGCCGGCTTCATCAGGAATGAGATGACGGTTACGGTTAAGGATCTCCACATTGGGCTGAGACTCCCGTCTGCTGTTGATATTCACACCGCTCCAGTTCTTCTCAAGCTGGTAATAGGTCTTGTTCAGATAGTTGAAGTAAGGCTCAATGATCTTGGATTTCGCATTACCGATGGCAGCCGGAGTATAATACTTGGTCAGTGCCTCATAAAACGGAACCATTACTCCCTTCTGATAATTATCGCTCTGCAACTGTATCGGTTTATAGCGGTTTCCGAATAGTTCCCTGGAATGCTTGATCGCATTGCGCAAGGCTTCACGGATGAGCGCCGGACTCTCATGGTCACCGATAGCATAACCGATAGGATACTTTTTACAAGCATCTAGCACCACTACTATTGTCTTACGGTTGTGGTAAGTAGTCGTCATATAGTTCTTCTTCTCTCCATTCACCGTCTTGGGCTTCACCTGTTTCTTCTGATAAACCAGTTCCACATCCCATCCGTCAAGGGTCCAGTATGTCATGGCGGTTTTCGGTGCCTCGCGCTTATGCTGCATCTCCAGTCGGTTTCTTAAGGCGGCAGCTCCGCGCTGATGCCCCAGAGTGGTAGCTTCCATCATCTTGCGGTATCTGTCCACAGTAACGGGACTCTTGATCTCCGGTTTACCCAGAAGAACTGCCACCTTGTTATACTGTTTCATGATCTGCATATTGTCCAGATTCATGTGCTGGGAAAGCAGCTTGTGCATGATCGCTTCATCTTCCTCGTCCTTGATCAGGGCAGCGGAAACGTTACCCTTGTTTTTATGTACTAGAGCGATAAATCCCTCAATCTCATACTGATCCACCTTACGCTTGAGCGTCTTGCCTGTAGTAGGCAGCTTATGCGGATAGCGAATGCCACCCTTGCTGTCACGCACCTCCGTCAGATCATTAACCATCCCACTCAACCTGTCCCACACACTAAAACGTTCTCCACTTCTACCGAAAGAACCTTCCGCATTTCCGTTACGAAGACGGATGACAGCATCCAGTACACGTGCCTGGAGTGTATAGAAGGCAGCCTTCTCGGGACTTAGACGTTTGCCAAAAGCATCCTTGTATTCGGATGTAAAGAAGGTGAAGGCAGCCTCATTATAGCTCATAGTTCTTTCAAGTAAGCTCATTTTCGGTCGTTCTACATCCTCGTGAGGATCACCGTAGTATTTGATATACAGTCGCTGGATATAATCCTCCAGAGAATCGAACTCTACCAGAGCTTGTCGACCCAGACAGGCATGCAGGACAACATTGATCTGTTTCCTGCGCACCTTTGTATTATATGTCCCAAGCGGAAGGAATCCCTTTTCAGAACCGACTTTTCGTTTGGGATCATATATGATCAGCTCGTTGGCATAGATGCATACTCTGTTATCGTAAATTACAGCCATATAAACTATTGTATTTAACTCTTGTGCAGTTCCCGGCATCGAACCGGGAATGAAGGCCACCCTACCGTCCCTTTTTACCACCTATCGAAAAGATATATAGTTATGAAAATGGTTAAGTACGTAATCCTGAAAACTGGGAAATGGGAAGGTTCCTTGACTGCTCCGTTTATTTATCCTCTAGGCATTTGGTGTGCAGCGTCTCGGATAGCTTTGAATAATTCTTCTATGTTTTTTGCAAGCGATTCCTGTTTACTTTCTCTTTGTTGTACAGTGTAATACTCAGAAGCGTTTTGGATGAGCTTGGAGAACTCAGTACTTTCGTTCATAAGTCCAACAATCATCGTAGTCAAAGTATTTACTTTACCCATGAGAAGATTAGTACTATTAACTCTGTCTTCTTCGGTTTTCCCAATAAGCATCAAAACTGTGATACCGTTTTCCTCGCATGTTTTTTTTAACTTGCTCGGCCATTTTTAAAAGCTGTTCTTCTTTCATTTTAAATCTAATTTTTAAGGGTTAATAAATCATTCTTGGTTATTTTGCTCTAGTATTTCATTATAGCTGTTGTCCTGATAAACTTATCCAGGTTACTGTTGATTTTCATTTCTTCGAGTATCATCGGAACTACTGCCTTGGAATCACCGCGAGCATAAGAGATACTGGTAAGTTCTCTGTTGTCATTCTCGTAACCGGCAACTGCGATGACCTGAATGCCGTTCTGCTTGCAGAACTCCTGCAGCTGCTTGAACATCAGTACTAATTGTTGTCTCTTTGTCATTTTAATCTATTTATGAGGGTTAATAAATCGTTTTAAATCTGCCCCTATTTATCACAAACCAGGGCAGTTGTGCTGCTTTCGCAGCTTGGCAAATACTTTACATTTATGGAAAAATTCAGAAATATCCTTATCCTCACGGACTGGGATAATCTTGCTGCCTCTGCAGCATGGGGTAAATAAACCATATAAATTAAAAGTTTTTATCATGAACTGGTTGTTCTTCCTTTTCTCCGATCATCCGTATTCCTCCGGTCATATGCCAGATCTTATCCGCCATCTCCTCGGCCTTTTCTCCGGTTATCGGACCGATCTTTATCACAATACCTTTACTCTTACTGCCGAAAACTGCAATCGGACAAACCATTTTATATTCACTCCAAATGGAAAATGCAAGTTTGACGTACAGAGGGTCGATACGTGATATGTAGGTGATCATTGCATTTCCTCCCATCCGATGGATAACTGTTCGTAGACAGGGATTGGATCAGGGTAATAGTTGCGTTTCTTACAGTTGTCTTTTGCAGAACGATCCAATGCCGATGCAACTCTTTTGCTCATCGTGTTACCAGAATATACTTTACGTACATGAGAATAGGTAAGATTCAGGCCATTCGCAACTTCCAGAAGCTCCTTCCGACTTAGCCAGTGGCGAACCTTTTCTTTCCATTCAATAAATTCCGGGCGGAATTTGGGAGAGGGTAATAGCTGACGCTGGGATGACTGGAGAGAATAGCCACCTGTGCGGCGGATCGAGGGAAGAACCTCGCTGGTGATCCATCTACGGAAAGCTCTTGCTTCGGGTTTACGACTAATGAAGACTAAGTGATACAAACCAGATTCATTAACTGCTTTAACTCGTTGATTTCCACCTGGGGTGTAACTAATAGTTACGTCATGTTTTTCGTCCATATCAAGTGACTGTATGGCTTTTCTTGAATTCTTTAAATTTAAGATGTCACAAATGTCTTGAGCGACAAACCACGTTTCACCTCTTTCTACTGTAACACGAATTCTTGCACCAATCTTTGGATTGGCAAAGATTTGAAGACTACTCGTTTGCTGATTGTTGTTCTTTGCTTCCATAATAGTTATAAGATTTTAGTTTCACAATAAGGATTCTCTGCTTCTTCAAACAGTTTTCCACCATTATTCAAAGCCCATGCACGGATAAGCATTGCTAGTGCACTGTCCGTTTGAAACTTCAGTGCTGCATACACAGTTACTGTAGACACTCCTTTTATGTCTGCAATCTCTTTAACCTTGTCTTTGCCTAACTTGATATACCTTTCTTTTTTAGCCATATCTTTTGATTTATAAACTGTTATTTTCTATCTTTGGGACCATCTTAACTCATTAAGATGCTGCAAATATATAGGATAATTATCACGATTGCAAATTAAATCGTGAATATTTTCACAATTAAATTATTTATATGATACAGAGATTGTCTCAATTTATTAAGAATCAAGGCATTAGTGTAAGATCCTTTGAACAGAGTATTTCAGCTAGTGATGGCATGATTAGGCGTGCGATCAATAACAATAGTGATATACAATGTAAATGGCTATCTATTATTGCGGAAAATTATCCGCAGTTAAATTTAACCTGGTTGATTACAGGTAAAGGTGCTATGTTGAATTCGCAAAAAGAATCATCTAATACAATAGAGTATAAGTCTTCCATCGAATTGATCCCTTCTACCGATGAAAATACTGTTACTGTACCAATAGTAGAGATATCTGTTGCAGCTGGTACAGCAGGATATTGCAATCCTGGTTACTTAGAAATTGTAGACGGTATAAAACTACCAGCATCAATGCTGCATCGCAAAGCACAATATTACTGTATTCGAGTAAAAGGAGATAGTATGGCACCTACTATATTGGATAGTTCCTATGTCATAGTTCGTTTATTGGATCGAAGTGAATGGGGAAATATTAGGGATCAACACGTTTATGTAGTAAGTGATCGCGAAGGGCGTGCTTATCTTAAACGTATAAAGAATCGTTTCCATGAACATGGCTTTATCACTTGTATGAGTGATAATCCAGACAAAGCAAACTATGGTAATTTCAATCTTATGGAAGATGAGATAAATTCCATCCTATATGCCGAGTTCTATATCAGTGCTAAAATGCCGAATATTCATGAAACGTACTACAAACAAGTAGGAGAATTAAAGGATGATATGGACGTGCTTAAAGAACAGGTAAAACAGGTAATGAAAGCTATCAAAACTATAAATTGAAATAAAATCGAACAATAATTAAAAATCCCGGATTTCTCCGGGATCGCAAGAAACAAACAATCTACAACCTTAAAAAATAGACTAATGCCTATATCCTAATATATAATTAAAATAAAATAGAAAATGAGATCCAGTTAAAATGCTCCCGGCAATATCACCGGGAGCGCAGATGCATCTATATTTATCTCAATCATAACTGTACATTCACCTTAAAACATAGGCAAATATACATAAAATACATATAATATGCTAATAATCAAATAATTAAATATAAAACTTATAGAAGCGTAACGTATTAAAGGGTATAACTCAAGCCGTTTTCTTATCATCTCGCTTATTTTTCATGTATTAAAGGTAAAAACTCAGCCTCAAAAAACAGGCAATTTGAATGCCCATTGAATGTCCATCTAGAACATTTTGTTTTTCAATTTGAATGTCCATTGAATGTCCATTTGAATGCCCATTGGATATTTTAACAATTTTATTAACATTTGAGATAAGGATAAAAACGCTGTGAAGGCAAGACTGCCGGCAGGTGGTTATTGATATAAAATCCGTTTTTGATGATATTCTAGGGTATTTTAGGAGGTTTTTGCCTATCCATGTATATTATAGCTTCTTATGGACGGAATAACGAGGAGAATGTCACTTAAATGCAACGCTATGTCACTTTTTGTTTTGTATTGTCTATCTTGCCTTAATTGCTCCAAACAGCCGATGGATAAAGCGTTTCAGCGCAGCCGCTCAGCATCTCATCATGGTACATTTTAATCTGAGCCCCCTACTTTTTATAAATTCGGAATAATACATTCCTTTTTTCTTCATTGATTTCGTAAGGTGTTGCCTCTTTAATGCGGAACGAAAGAAAGTAAGCAGAGTCAACGGATAGTTTTTCAATGATCGATGTCTTTATTTTCACTTGTAATTTTCCCACTTCATAGCTGGGGTTCACTCCTGCTTTTATTTCAACGATAGAAGATAAAAGTGAATAATCCCCGTCCTTCAGCTCACGGGCATATTTATCTGTTTCATCCATGTAGGTATTATAGTTATATTCCGTCAACAGCTCCGGATCTTTTTCTATGTTCAGATGCACATCCTGATCTATAGGATTAGTGCCGCTTACTGCGAAAGGCTGCACGCCTATGATATCTTCTTCATTATTCAGTTCAAATTCAGCGTGAAATATTTGCTCATTGTCGCTGATTGCATAGATCATTTTCTTGTAGCGTTCATCCTTGAAGAACTCGTCGCCATTGGAGCATGCCACCAAGCTTCCCCCACATAAGATTGTCAAAAAAGCTATATAAATATATTTTGTTTTCATGGTTATTTATGTTTTAATACGAAGTAAATTATTAATTCTCCCAGCCCGGGTTTTGGTCGAGATTTTCTACACGACGTACTTCAGCTTTGGGCAAGGGTAATAGGATCAGTCTCTTATCTATCACGCGATTTCGGTTGTTAACCTGATTCACAGGAATCGGATTCTGATAATAAGTATATTTATCTCCTCCCAAACGCATTCCATAAACACCAGCTTTTTCAGTCTCTTCATATATGCCCCACCGACGTACATCAAAGTATCTGCGGTTTTCGCAAGCGAATTCGATCATATATTCTCTCTTGATGATGTTGTCCAAAGTTGTTTCATCTGATGCGGCTTCTGTGTCAGATAATCCAGGCAGACCGACGCGATTTCGTATCGGGTTGAAGTATTTTTGTATTTCAGTTGGAATACGTTCGACTGTATAGCTTTGCGGAGCATTATTTCCACCATTGATTGCGGGTAATTCGACGGTATAGCTTTTACTCAGGTGATTTATTGCTTCTACATATCCTAATAAAATTTCCGCATATCGGATGATAGGAAAATATTTGGTAGTTCGCATACTTCCGGTTCCTATCCATGCGTCGTCCGCATGGATCCATTTAGTCAGCACATATCCTGTTGCCGGATAATCCAGAGGATTGGTTATGGCGGAATTTTTCCCGGAAAACAGATCGCGTCCTGAAGTTACCATTTGATGATACCACGCCCTATAAGGGCCATATTGTTCTTGGGTATTGGAACGTGCTGCCCAGTAACGTCCGGAGTAACCTATTGTAGCATAAAAACGATTCTCTCGGTTTAGATACATACCGTATACTCCCATCGGAATAGTGTAGCCGGAGAACTCCTCTGCACTGGTGGAAAAGTAATCATCGGTCACTGTACCGTTTGCTACATGATATGGATATTCTTTACTTGCATCATTTTTATCTCGTCCATCCACCATATAATAAGCGTCTACCAGTTTTTGAGTAACGCAGAGGTTGTTCCATCCCCCCATTGCTTTTTCCGTCGGGAAACTGCATTGTGTCATGTTTGCCATAGCATCCGACTGTCTACCCCAGATAAATTCTGGATTTTTACTGCCTATCGTTTCTCCGGTGAACATTTCTGAATAGGAACGATAATAGTCGATATTCTGAAAATTGGGGTCAGTGATTGTCACGGAAGCCGGCAATGCTCGGGGAGGCATGCTTGGATCGATGGGAGAAGTATGCAATTTGTATTTGTTCATCTCAATGACACGTTTACATGCTGCAGCTGCTACTGCCCAGCGTGTTTCATCGTAGTTCAGATTCACATAGTTGGCTCCGTCCACTGTCCGCTTCCAGTTGCCGAAAGCTGTGCGTGCGGCCTGTCCGCCATTATATAACGGACTTGCTTGTTGCAACCGCAGACGAGCTATCAACGCAAAAGCAGCACCACGTGAAGGACGTCCAAAAAAAGTCGGATTTAAGTCTATAGGCATATATTTGGCAGCAAGTTCCAGTTCATTACAACAGTAATCCACACATTCGTCATAAGTCGAACGGGAATAATTGTAAGTTTCAGGTAATTCATTATTGGGTAAGATATCGTCACCGAGTATAATGCACGGACCATAAGACTGGATCAGATTGTAATAAGCATAACCACGCATCATGTGGGTGTAGCCAGTGATTTCCTCATCTTGTATTGTATTCATGTGAGCCTCTCCTTTGCGTGCCAGTATGTAGTTACATTTACGGATCACTTTATACATGGACGACCATATATTCATGCTATAGTTACCGATGTTATCGGCATTAATAGTTCCCAGAATGTAGGAGAGTCCGCGAAGGCCATGCTCCGGATTCTGACTTGAGAAAGCTTCATCCGTAGCCATCGGACCGGGAGTGACCGGATCAGAAAGGATGCGGCTCTCGTCGGGGAACTGATCTGATGTTCCCCACATATATTGTACCAGGTACTCGTATTTAGTAAAGATACTGTCAAACTTCATTGTATCGTCAAAATAGTCGTCGACTCTTAAAAAATTGCATGAGGTGAATCCTCCGGTTGTAAGTATCCCAAGAAATACGATGAATAGGTTTATTGATCGGTGTGATATATACTTTTTCATAATTTTGTTATTTAATGATCATGTTTAGAAATGAACAATTGCCTGGAAACTAACGCGGCCCGGAATCGGATAAGCACGTCCATTACTTGTGGCGAGTTCCGGATCGAATAATTTAACGCTGTCCCAAGTATGCAAATCGTTTGCTACCACAGCGAGATCGATCGAATTTATTCCAATACTTTTTAATAAATTACAGTTCCAGTTATAGTTCAGACTGATTTCATCGAGCCGTAAATATTTGCGATTACCTTTCCAGAATGTAGATGCCTGCGCATTGTTCTGATTGCTACCGTAACTTAGCCGCGGGAACATGGCATTGGGATTTTCTCTCATACTGGCTGGTATGCTGGGATCGTCATAATCGGCCGGAATCCAACGGTTGGCAGGATTGGCTGCAATAGTGAGTACATTGCCCAGTTTACCATCGTAGAAAGGAATATATCCCACATTGTTACTTCCCCATGTCCATATTTTGTAATAGTCTGTGTTACCTATTCCACTGAAACGTACGCCTAATGTCAGCTTTTTCCATCGAAATTCTCCTCCGAAGCCATACATCAGACGCGGGTAATCCTGATAACTGACCGGCACCTGGTCGTCACTGTTAACAACACCGTCACCGTTTACATCCTTATATTTGATATCTCCCGGCAGGTAGCTTCCAAAATCTTGTTTCGGACTGTTGTTTATCTCTTCCTGATCCTTGAAAAGTCCTAAAGCGATATAACCTTTCATGTAGCCGTTAGGGCGTCCTGTTGCTGATGTATATTCATACTTGGTATCTCCTTCTTCATAGTAGTTCACCTTATTGGTAGAGTATGTGAAATTAGCACGAAGCGTGAATTCCATGTCTTTATTGATGCGTTGGTTGAAGGTGATATTGCCGTCGCTACCCCAGCTTACCATGCTGCCCACATTACCGAATGGCATGTTTACGAGTCCTACAAAATCAGGAACTTGTTTGCGTTCTTGGAAAATTCCGTCGCGAGTATCTCGGAAGAAGTCTATTACAAACTCAAATTTATCGAATAATTTACCTTCCAAACCTACGTCAAACTTCTTTGCTTTTTCCCATTCCAGATTATCTGCCCCGATCGAGTTTTCCCAAATACCTCCCTTGGTATACTTCCAGTTTGTGGTAGCGGAACCATTTACATTTATACTAGTCAGATATGGAAAACGCTTGTCGGTGATACGGTCATTACCAACTAAACCGTATGAAGCACGGACTTTAAAATAATTCAACCATGGCATTTTATCTTTTGTCCATTGATAGCTACTCGGTACCCATGCACCAGATATGGATGGAAAGAATCCGAACTGGCGTCCTGGCTGGAAATTCTCGGAACCTGTATAACCGAAGTTGCCGTCGACTATATACGTATCATTATAATTGTAGCCGACTTTAGCGGAAAGTCCTTGATAACGAACTGGGATAGCCGACATCGTGTCATTGGCATCAGTTGACCGCTTTTGATCACTCATTTCATAATGCGCCAGTGCCATAAGCGTGTGTCCGTGTCCTAAATCATGTGCCCAGTTCATGGTAGCCTGAAGGAAGTATTTGCGGTATTGCATTTCCCATTTACTGTACTGGGTCGTTATGCGTTCGGTCTGGCGCTTTCCAGCAAGTTCTCCAGTTGCATTACGCTTATCATATGACCACAGTTCGGGGATGATGTAGCGTGTTTCATGAAAAGCGTTGTCGTTGGTATACGCTCCTTGTATATTCAGCTTCAATCCTTTAATCAGCATACCCAGGTCCTGATCTAAACTTAATGTATAGGTAGAAGTGAATTCTTCTTCTTGTTTCAATCCTGTGTGGTTCAGAAGTACATAAGGGGACATTTCATCTGTCACTCCATTGGCTGAAGGAAGCATTCCGTTAGAGTAAACCACTGGTATGGTAACCGGAGTAAGTTTGCTGCAAGCAGACCAGATCAGATTAGTATCTGCGGCACCCGGCAGATTTCTGATTGTTTTATTGGCATTGACACCAAAATATAATTTGGTAGTTTTAGTTAAATCTATATCAATATTAGCACGTAGCCCAAAGGTATTATATGCCAAACCTTTAAAATATTTACTGGATTTATCCTGTTGGTAAGCAGAAGTCTCGTTAGAACCATTTAAGCTGATAAAGTACCGTGCTATACTACCACCGCCCCGGGCACTCAAATAATAGGTTTGTTGCCAATAAGACCTTTTGAGAACTTCATCCTGCCAATTGACATCCGGATATAAATCCGGATCCAGGCCGTATTTAATGATATCCAGTTCCTGATTCGTATATTTAGGATCATCGCCACGTACTACGAGTGCTTCATTCGCCAATTTCGCATAGTTATATCCGTCACAATATTCCGGCAAGCGCTTTAGCCATGATATAGTAGCATTTGCACGTGCGGTAAAACTCAGTTTTTCTTGTTTTCCCCTTTTGGTGGTGACAAGTACTACACCATTTGCTCCACGTACTCCATACATGGCTGTTGCCGAAGCATCCTTTAATACGGAGAAGCTTTCAATATCAGCCGGGTCTACATCATTTAGGCTACCTTCCAGACCGTCAATGAGAACAAGTGCTGATGCGTTTGCTCCAAATGTTCCGATACCACGTATCCAGAAGTCTGAGATATTTTTACCCGGTTCGCCACTGCCTTGTGTCGAGATGATACCGGCAACTCGTCCTCCCAGCATATTAGCCAGGCTAGTGGCAGGAGTCTGTAATGTCGCTACATCTACGGAAGTGACGGCACCTGTCGTTGTTATTTTACGAGTCTTGCTTCCATAAGCTTCTACTACCACTTCATCAAGTGCACTTACATCCGGTACTAATTGGATAACCAGTTTTTTTTCAGTTTTTAATGCTAGATACTCGTGTCTGGCATATCCTATAAAACTGAACTGCACTTTATCTCCACGATCGACTTTCAAAACGAATTTTCCGTCCATATCGGTATTTGTACCTATGCCTGTTTTATCTTTTACATATACGCTGACTCCCGGGACAGGCTGTCCTGTTTCATCTTGGACTATACCGGATATCTCAAACTTTTGCTGTGCTTGTGCCATTATGGTAATGGAGCAGAAAAACAGCATAAGATATATTCTATTTGTTATATAAGCTTTCATTTTTTCTTCTTTAAACGATTACTACTCATCATTACATAAATGCCAGTTTCATTATTACTTTATTACCTGCATCTGCAATGTAAATGTCATTTTCGGGAGTTATACAGATACCATAAGGTCTGTTCATTCTTGAAACTGTAGGATTTCCGGCAGCATATCCGGATTTCCCGCCTATTCCTGCTACGGTACTCATTAATTTTGTTTCCATATTGTACATACGTACACAGTTATTGTTGGCATCACAAATGTATATCACCTTTTCTCCGGTTTCAGGGTCGTGCATTGACAAAATCTGTTGAGGATTGTTCAATCTTGCCACAGAAACGTGTCCATCTTGATATGCTCCTGGTCCCTGTATGCCGCAGACATCTGTCTCAAAGCCGCTGTCTTCCGGATTCTTTGTCAAATCAATACAGGTTATTTTGTTGTATTCATTCAAGGCACAATAAATCTTGGTCGGGTCGTCGGGGTCTGTAGCCAGACATGCATCTGATTTGGCAAAAGTGGTGACATAATCGTAGACACGATCTTCAAGTTTGAAACGGAAGAATTGACCTTGCCACGTCCGGCAATAGATAAAACTTTCGCCATTAGCATCTGTTGCACGAGCATAGGAACACATATACTCCAACTTCTGACCGCTTGGTACCGGACGATATCCTTTTGCCTGATAACTGGCGTCGGGAGCAATCAACTTCCTTTTCACAAAAGACCATGAATCCTTAGGATCAACTTCCCAAAAAAATGGAGCATGGTGCGCACAGAAGTAAACCTTCTCTGTTTTTTCATCATAATACGGAGTGCTAGGCGAACCTCCGTTTTCAGTAGATGCCCCATAATCCAAAAACTTAGAGTAGTTCTCAGGTTCATTAATATAAATAAGACTGCCACTTTGACCTGTATTTTTATGGTTCATATATATGACGCCACTGGGATCGCACGCTAGATGCTGCATACTATTGGCAAATGTTGTGGTTTCCAAGCTTCCTTCTACAAATGTTTCTGTATTGGAGTTGAGCTGTCCGGCTACATATATCAACTGATAATTCTTTTCATAGGCGAAATGCTTTTCTGCGAAAATAGTATCGGTGGTGTTACCGTTTAAAAGCATACCTATCTTACAATCATCACCCGGGAGCTTCGGGACATGAACCAGTACCCGATCGCCGGATGCTCCTACAACAATCGCTTCTTTTTTATTAAAGAATACACGTACCTTTTTAGGGTTGTTGCCAAAGTTTTCACCCTGGAGGATTACTTTATCAAAGTATCCGCCTTCCTGGGGAGACAATTCGCTAATTCTGACCGGAAGATTAGGGTTATACCCGTCTTCTTCTTTGTCATCGCTGCATGAAACAATTGTAAACGCTGTGGTCACAAAAAGAAAAGTTCGGAGTCCAATAAGAGGAAGCCATGTGTTTTTTCTCATACTTTTCATAAATATTCCTATTAGATTATATACCGCAAATGTAACAACTCGGCAGTTCACATTGTAGGACTAATACGATTTAGAGTAATACAATATCGACATGAACGACTATAGTAGGATTTATTATAAAACAATATCGATATATTATTTAAAATTATCGACATCAAAAGAATTATATTTATTTTTTATATATCTTTATCTTCACATTAATAAACCCTATATGCTATGGCTTCATTTGTTGATAAATTGCACCCGCTTGTTTTGAACATAGGTTTGGCTATTCATAATGCCGATTGGAACTGGAAAAATGTCAATAGCCCTTTTACACGTTTATATTATGTGACAGAAGGTACTGCACAAGTCTTAATATCGGGTAAAACTCAGATTCTAAAAGCTAACCACATGTATTTTATTCCAGCTTTTACCAAACATAGCTATATCTGCAACTCTTATTTTTCCCACTATTATCTGCATATATATGAAGAACACCAGTCAGACAGCAACTTACTGGACAATTGGGATTTTCCAATAGAAATCCCGGCTGTCGAAATAGATTTGGCATTATTTCAGCGGCTCTGCACTATAAATCCACATATGACCTTACAGAAATCAGACCCGACTTCTTACGATAACAATTACACCCTTATGCAGAATCTGCTAAAAAACAAACAACGGACCTTGTCTGATAAGATAGAATCAAGAGGTATCGTATATCAATTGCTAGCACGTTTCCTAAAAAGAGCTCAAGTAAAAATGGAATTGAAAGACAATCGGATAGAAGAAGCCATTCACTATATCCGTAAACATATAAATGAAACTATTGATTTAAGAGTACTCGCTGAGAATTCCTGTTTATCAAAAGACCATTTTATTCGTCTATTCAAAAAAGAGACAGGAGATACCCCCTTAAAATACATTAACCGTAAGAAAATAGAAAAAGCTCAACTCATACTAATAACCGATGATATGTCAATCAAAAATGTTGCATTAAATCTTGCTTTTGAAGATTATTCATACTTCAACAGGTTATTCAAAAAAATCACAGGTATTACTCCCCAAGAATATCGCACCTCTTATCACTCTTAAGCAGAAAAAAAGGAATAGCAACTTTCACACTATTCCTTTTTTCTCAACACGTAGTAAACGATTACGTTATCCTCAACTAATCTTCATACAGATAAAACATACGTTCCATCAACTTCCATTTTTCAGCAGAAGAACTCAAACACGGACAGTCTTGAAATTTAGACACATACTTTTCCCACTCAGCCTGCCGCGGAAGATTAGACAGTTTATCCATAGCTATCTTCCAATCAAAGTCCAGTGGAGTTTCTATAATCATAAAAAGTTGTGATCCCAATATATAAATTTCCATTTCCAGAATCCCTACTGCACGTATCCCCGCCCTTATTTCCGGCCATGCCTTTTCTTCACTATGTATCTTACGATACTCTTCAATCAGAATCGGATTATTTTTAAGGCTTAAAGTTTGGCAATACCTCTTTGTAGGCATGCTAAACTCTTTCATTTTGTATCCCTGAATAGACGACATAGTAATAACTTTTATTTTCTAATTTTCAAGACAGGGGCTATATTCTTCAACGATTTAGCGGGTATATCAACAACAAGTCCCTTATCAGTACGTGTAAAAGATACTTTTCCGTAACCAAGCAACTCTACTCTGCCTATTTTAGTGGGATATAACCCGTTACCTTCCGCTAAAGACCTAATTAAGATTTTCCCATCTTCAGGCCATCCTAAAACTGTAGCATACAAATTTTTATCTGTTTGTGTAAAACGTATTTCCTTTGCATCAGCTTTACTATAGGCCCATTCGTTAAACCCCTGGGCGTTGAGTTGAACATCTTTATCCGCTATAGGTCCCTCACCAAATATTTTCCATGGACGCGTTTGATAGATTGCTTCCTTATTGATATTCATCCAATTACCAAATTCATTCAATATCTTTTCTTCTTTTTCATCAAATGTACCATCTGCACGCAACGGGACACTCAGAAGTAAGTTACCATTTTTACTGACAATATCAACTAACAGCTTCACTACGTCAGCTGCCGACTTATATTGATTATTATTATAAATAGACGTATTATAATGCCACCCGCCAAGGCACGAACATGACTGCCAAGGTTCATCTATTATTTTATTAGGAGCTCCACGTTCTACGTCCCATACCAAAGCTTTACGTTGATTTGCATCAAGAATCTTACCAAACATTACGGCATTCAATTTACCCTTTTGCATTGACATATTATGATTATAAAAATGAGCCGCAATTTTTAAGCCTGCATCACTTATAGGATAAAAAGGTGCAACAGTTACATCAAAATACAACAAATCCGGATTATAACGGTTTATTACATCAAGTGTACGATTATAGAAATTAGTGCAATATTCCTGTGTTGGTAAACAAACTCCATTTCCCCATGCCCATTGCCTATGAATTGTACCATTATCCCAACTATCCTGACTTAACGGATGATTCTGAGCATACAAGTCCTGAGGATCATATCCTTCCCACCACTTTCCTTTTCCATCAGCTTTCGTTAATTTCCCATCATACGGAATACCTTTTTTAGGACCTTGAGTATCGTGTCTTTGGGAAGTCTCATACCAACTCCAGGCATGGTCTGCATGCAGACTGACCCCAAAATAAAGTCCATGTTTACGCGCTGCTCTTTCCCATCCTTTCAATATATCTTTTTTAGGCCCCATATTAACCGAGTTCCATGGTTGATACTTACTATCCCAAAGGTCCATATTATCATGATGGTTACCCAAAGCAAAAAAATACTGAGCACCTATTTTTTTATAAAATGCAACCAACTTATCGGGGTCCCATTTTTCAGCCTTCCATAACGGAATAATATCTTTAAAGCCAAATTCAGAAGGATGACCATAGTTCGCTATATGATGTCGATATTCAGGCGAATTTTCCATATACAAAGAACGAGCCATCCAATCGCCAGATCCTTCCACACATTGGGGGCCCCAATGAGCCCAAATACCAAACTTTACATTTCTAAACCATTCCGGTATTTTATAATTAGCCAATGATTCCCAAGTAGGCTGGAATTTCCCTTGCATCATAGGTTCATCTTGCTCCGAAACAGGAACCTGATAGTTTTGAGCAGATAAAGTCTCCGTTATAAATAACAAGGATAGTAATAGTAATTTTTTTGCTTTCATAAATATTACGATTGAATTATATAATGCAAACGTAGCGCTTTTTTAGTAGAAAAAAATAGGATGAATACGATTTACAATAAAACAATATCGACATTTAAAACAATATCATTTATTATCCTTACTTTATTACTGCCACAAATCCTCCACGAGGAAGACATGACATATCCATTTTATCGTTTGATAACTGGATGTTTTCTTCGATGGCAAAACTCTTATCGTCCACCCCATCCTTAAATACATCCATCGTTTTTCCTTCAACTTGCAGAGGAGCCAATGAAAAAGAAAGAATTTTATTCTCGTTAGTTCCGTTCAATCCTCCAATATACCATACATCTCCCTTACGTCGTGCCAGTACGATGTCAGTACCCGGATAACCACACAACAGTTTTGTATCATCCCAGGCAGTAGGTAATCCCGAAAGGAATTCTCTTACTTTTCGAGGTAATGAACTGTACACCTCCGGCCTATCAGGCATATGCTGCAATGCTGACTCAAACACAACAGACAAAGCTAGTTCATGCCCACAAGTAGTGATATGAGGATGTTGGGAATCAGAGAATGTACCAGGTGTATAATCCATTGAGCCAATGACATTTCTGGTAAATGGCAATGTTACATTATGTTCAGCAGCACGATCTGTAAGTATTGGCTTATTGTTATACCACTCTGCCCCATAAACGGCTTCCATAGTCATCAGATGAGGATAAGTCCTTTGCCATCCACGAGGAATAGTAGCTCCATGAAAATTGACCATTAATTTATATTTAGCTGCATCTTCCAGCAAATCAATATAATAATCCATATTAGACGAATAATCATCAGGAAAAAAATCAATCTTAACCCCTACTACACCTGACTTTTGAAGCCAAGTATATTCCTTTATTCTATTTTCCTTACTATTCAAGCGGTAAAGAGGACCCGGCCCCATCCAAGCAGTTGACGAATTATACCAAATCATAGGCTTTATATTTCGACTAAGAGAATAGGTTATCAAATCTTCAATATCTCCACCGTTTGACATTTCATTCCATTCCGCATCTATCAGACTATATGGGCACTTCATATCAACAGCCAAGTCAATGTAGTCTTTTACAATCTTGAAATTTTTGGAACCATGATTATGCGCCCAGTATACCCATGATGCAGAGCCCGGCATAATCCAACTTGTATCAGAAATTTTGTTAGGTTCAGAGACATCTGTCACTAAAGTAGATTCTACAACATCAGACAAAGAACCTATCATAAGAACTCTCCATGGCGATGTGAATGAATCACCCAAGGCTAATTTATCATCTGTCATCCGCACTTGATATTGATTCATATCATTTCCATTATACAATCTGGAACCACTATGTCCACGAAGTATATTGGCCTCAGTTATCAACACAAACAATGAATCGGCTGGTTCCAAAAGTAATGGATAGCCCCACATATTGTCTTTGCCTCTTTCTGCTCTGGTTTTCAATGGATAGAAACCTTCATAACCAACAGAATAATTCTGTATCCATCTTTTCGTTCCTTCTGGAATATAGTAAGCTGTATGTTCAGATGTCAGACTATCCTTATCTTGAACAGATGGTAAGCTATATCGAAATACAATCCCGTCATCGTAAGCCCTGAAAACGATATCTAAGGTTTCTGCCTTCTCATTCTCAAACCGAAATATCCTTTCATTTCCTCTATTCTGACAATGACTTCTTTTACCGGTAAGCATCACATAATCATCTTCAATTAGTTTAGTACCGGACACAGATTTCAACCTGATGTTATCGGTAAATGACATAAGCTGGGTTTCCAAGCCAATTCGGGTATCAGATAGAACCCTTCTGGAAGTTTTACCATCTTTGTACTCTACATTAAAAAAGACTTTGCCAAAACCGTCTTTTTCAGTATCTTCCTTTATTTCAACAGAAAGACATATCTTCCCATTAGGAGAAATCACACCTGTATCTTTTTGAGAACAAGAACAGAATGGAATACAAATGAGCACATAAAGCAGTAATTCATAACTTAAACAATTAAAGGAATGTTTCATACACTAAACAGTTAATATAAATAAATAAACTCATCCACATCGATATACCCCGCATCCGCTATATTATTAAAACAGTAAATCCCAATGCGGCTTCCCCGGTAATATCCCCATTCAAGTTGATATACCTCTCCGAACGGGGTAAACTTCCTGCCATCTGTACTATATGAAAATTGGCTTTTTCCATCCAGCCCCCATACAGATTTAATCCACACCTTGTTTCCCTTTATCGCAGGACCTGTGATTTTCTCTTTATTGGTCTGAAATTCCAGATTCCGGTCTTTGCCGGACTGGCGTACCCCCACCATGGCATAACTCTTAGAGTAATGACACAGTCCGGCTTTCTGTCCGTCAACCATGCCCTCAATGTTCATTTTTACAATAACCTCATTTTTGTTTGTACGAAAACAACGCTGAGTCAAGGTATTTCCCGCTTTCAGCAAATTATCCGTGACTAATGGACGAAAAGCTTTTAACCGCAAATTGCCTGGTCTTTCCGTTAATGACCACATCTCGTCCCGGGGCTGGTAGTTCCATTCCCATTGAGGAGAAAGTACCGACTTGCTAAAATCATCAGATGATTGTGGAGTCCGAACCGGATACTCATTGGAAGGCTTGGCCGCTTGCCATACCATTGTGCCAATGCCATCCTGCCCAACCTCACCAATAATCGGCCAACCATCGACCCAATATACCGGTAGCAGACTAGCAATCCGACCTGCCCAGTCACCCGTACCATGGTGGGTAAAAAAATACCACTTCCTGTCAGGACCTTCAACAAGTCCGCCTTGATTAGGCTCATTATATTCACGCTGTACATGACTTAATTGTTTCCTTTCAAGATACGGTCCTGTAATTGAAGAAGAACGTTGCATCATGATATATCTACCGCCATTTTTAACTTCACTGAAAAAATGATAATATGTTCCGTTGATTTTATAAAGTTTACTTGCCTCGCGACCATACCCCTCATTAATTAATATTTTAGAGTTTTCGATCAAGGTCTTCCCATCAGGTGTCATCCGGTACAGGTAAGTTTTGTATTTATCAGCAAAATGGGTACCTACAAAATATAGTTGCCCGTCATCGTCAAAGAAAGGACAACAGTCATCCCATCCCTTTTCTGCTTTTACACAGTGCAACGGTTCCCACGGTCCCGCAGGATCGGTAGCTGTCGACATAAAATAACCTTCATCCGGTGTACCGAAATACACATAGAATTTTCCCTGATAATAACGAATTGCCCCTGCCCAAATACCTCGGCCATAACGATTCATACGCGTCCAGTTCATTTCTTCACTGATCTGTCTCAGATCAGAAACCACATGACCTTTAATCGTCCAGTTCACCAAATCCTTGGAATGTATGATCACCATACCTGGGGAATATTGAAAGGTAGAAGAAATAGCATAATAATCATCCCCCACACGAATACAATCAATGTCACTGTAATCGGAAGGAAGGACAGGATTACAATAGGTGCCATCTCCCTGATCGCCCCAAGTTGTCCATTCTCCTCACTTGTAATCATTCTGTGCAAATACATTTACTGTTGACAAAGTAAAAATCAATACTACAATACATGTGGGGACTTTCATATTCATTTTTATATTCATACACTTTTGGCTTATTAATAAATATTCCATTCCCAGATACCGGGGACTCCTTTTAGGATTTTAATTCTCAGATAACGGAACCTTTTATTCAAGACATCGGTATGTGGTGAACACATCTTCCTATCTTGATGGACAGCGAACTCTTGCCAGACTTTTCCATCTATCGATGCTTCAATAACATAAGCATGTCCGGCAGTAGGGCGTACAAAATAAATTTCACTGCGTCTGACCTTCTTTACAGTACCCAAATCTGCCACAATCCATGGATTAATACTATCTTCGGCAGCAGACATCCATCGGGAACCATTTGCCCCGTCCACCGCAAAAGAAGGAACAAAATATTCTGTCCGCAGACATGTCGGGTCTTTCATCGGTTCAATCTTCAACGGCACTTCAATACTAGACGCATAAACAGTATCTATTTTTATTTTTTTATCTGATTTCACCTTCTTCAATGCCCCCACTCCATCCATTGTTAGTTCGACAGGGCGAATCGTACCGTCTTCATTAAATTTCAGTTGATTCACATATGTCTGACGGTTTGTACTTCGCCTGCCAAACTCTAAATATGCGAAATAATAATTATCCGTACCCTCAAGATGAAAGACACAACCATGTCCCGGTCCGAAGATTCCCCGTTCATAATTGGTAGTAGATATTATATCCTGTTCAGGAGCTTCAAAAGGTCCCATAGGGGAAACCCGGCTCATTACATACGCATATTGATATTTCTCATCCCCTCCGATAGTGTACAAATAATAATATATTCCTTTACGTTTGAAAAAGATAGGTCCCTCAGAGTACTCCTTGCGAGGAGTAGAAATTACCTGTACTACAGAATCCACCGTAATCATATCCTCGTTGAGTTTGGCTACATGCCTTCGTCCCCAAAACACATAAGCCTGTCCATCGTCGTCAACAAAGATTTCAGCATCAATCCCGCCCGGATTCTTACTCTGCAATAAAGTAGAAGGAGTAAAAGGCTTATAGAATTCGTCTTTCCCACGTGCCAGTTTAAACGGTCCTTCAGGCTTATCAGCTACAGCAGGATACATATACCCATTGATAGTGGGATATATATAATATTTACCATTAGCAAAAATTGCTTTACTGGGAGCCCAATACTTCTCCTTTGCAGCCGAAGGGAAGTAAGTTCCATCAAAACTCCAGTGTACAAAGTCTTTTGATTTCCATACTACCGGAGGGCCTGATGTTTTAAGTCCCTGCCCATAGCCATCAGTAGTGGCATAGCAATAAAAGACACCATTAATTTCCTGAATACTCGCATCGGCAATCATATCCGGAATCAATGCATTGCCAAAAGGATTATTGTGCTGAGCTTTCACTTTCCCTAACAACATCATTACCAGCACAAAACTAAAAAAGATCTGTTTTTGCATACTATTATCTATTATCCAAAGTTAATGCCTGATTCATACAAAAATTACAGTTGAATAAGACAATGCAAACGTACTTTTTTTCTGGTAAGTTTAATAGGATAAATACGATTTACGATAAGACAATACCGATATTTAAAGTAACAGCATTTACAAATAAACCATATTGACAGGCTACTTTATACAAAGAATACCTCCTTGAGGGCGGATTTCCAACTGCACCTTACCGTTTTCCTTCACTTTCAGTGACGTTAACTCCGGTTCTCCCTTTTTATCATCCTTATAAAGAGCCACCGTCTTTCCGGCAAACATTTCCAAATCCAGTTTTAGTTTCAGCGGTTCTTTGCCGGCATTTACAGCCGCCAGATACCAGGTATCTCCCTGACGACGGGCCAACACCACATACTTCCCCGGATAGCCATCAACAAACCGTGTCTCATCCCACGTTGTGGGCACCCGCTTCATAAAGTCCATGCAAACAGCCGGAACATCTTTCAGATTGTTAGGAGCCAGTGCAAAGTTCTGAACCGGATTCTGAAAGAGAACGGTAGTCGCCAACTGGAACACGTCCGTAGTCCGGCGTGTCGTACCGCCGTCGTTATTACGGTTCAGGCGCTTATTCAGAAAGCAGCCGCCAAACTCCATCGATCCCACCGTATTGCGGATAAACGGATACAGGCAAGTATTGAACGCTTCCTCATCACAGAAATGCTGATTGAACACCATATTTTCCGAAGCCAGCACTGCTTCACTGCCCACATAATTCGGATACATACGCTCCCATCCGCGAGGTAATGTGCAACCGTGGAAAATCACCATCAATCCGTGATCGTCCGCATCGCTCAGAATATCTTCATACAGCCGCATTGTCTCCTGCTTGTCACCGCCGAAGAAATCAACCTTGATTCCCTTCACACCGAGACTTTGCAGCCATTTCATTTCACGTTTACGAATGATTGCATTATCCATTCGGTTCACCGGTCCCTGTTCAATGTCATTCCAATAGCCGGAAGAACTATACCACAAGAACAACTCGACACCTTTATCGCGTGCATACTCAACCAGCGACTTCATACGCTGATGCCCGATTCTAGTATCCCACCAGTTATCGATCAACGCATACTCATATCCCATAGCCGAAGCAAAATCAATGTAACGTACCTGATCATCATAGTTGATACTGCCGTCCTGCCAAAGAATCCAGCTCCACGTGCCACGCCCGAAACGATAATCATGTTTTGTTTCATAAAGCGGGCTTACCACATCCCACGGAACGGTTGTTTCTACAATCGGCTTCAGATGATCTCCCACTGTGATGGTACGCCACGGAGTAGCGCCGGGCAGTGCAAAAGCAGGAGCGACCGTTCCGTTTCCATTATTTTCTTCCGCCATCGGAAAGGCGACCGTATATAAATTCCCTTCACTCACATCACTCAAACGTGAACCGCAATAACGACTGTCCACACCCGTCTCGCTGACCAGCACCCAACCGTCATTTCCTATACGAAACAAACAAGGGAACGTATACCCATGTCCGTACTGCGAACGGTCGCTCATCGGCGCATCCGCTTTATATTCTTCTTCATAACTGGGTTTCGTACGTTTCCAGCCAATCATCGCATCGCTCTGCGGACACAAGAAAGTAGTAGTCTGCTCCGGAAAGCGGAAACCTGTTTGTTCTTCCTTCACCGTCACACTCGCTTTTCCTCCCTGATGCGGCAAAGTATAGCGGAAAGCCACATCATTATCACTCACCCGAAAAACAACTCCCAGCTTTTGTCCCTGCTCATTCTCTAAATGACAAGTCAGTTCATTGGCACGGTAATGTACGTTGGAAACTTTGATACGTGTCTGTTGATAAACAGTGTCGATCTTGTCGACGGAATGTCCGGTCAGTTTAAGATTCTTCGTAAAATCACCGATATTGGTATTCATGCCTAAAGGAGACTTTTCCAACATCGTCTTTCCGTTGTAACTCACAGAATAACAAGGCTTCGTCTCGTTTTGCACAAATACCGCCAACTGCAACTTTTCGTCCGGTCCTTTTACAACCACATCCTGTGCTGCAAGAGTGCTTATACCAAGAATCGCTGTCAAAGTGCTTACAAGTTTCTTCATAATATTATTTTTCTTTTATGATTAAATGTCCTCATTGTAACAAAAGCAAAAATAGGGAATATAATTATATTCGCATACAAACTTTCATCGTTTGCATGATTTCCCCCCTTTTTTGATTGATATGCAGACATTCCCTCCTGAAACCCTTTACAAAAAGAACAGTTTATCCAAGTATAACCCCGACTTTTTTTATCTTTGCATCATCGAACATCATAATCCTTATCCCAATGGCGGCAAATAACCAGAAAAACACCCGAATACTACTATTCCTCCTCCTGTGTATCAGGATGACACTGACGGTGGACGCCAACGACTTCCTGTTTACATCGATCAACACGGCACAAGGATTGAGCGACAACCAGATACGCTACATACTCCAACTCCCCGACGGAAGAATGGTATTCACCACCAACGGGAATGTCAATCTGTATGACGGCGTACATTTCAGCTACCTTCACCGCACAGCAGAAGACGTTTCCCCGCTGAAACAGTATGAAGGATGTTACCGTATCTATCAATGCGGAGATTCACTCCTATGGATTAAAGATTATCATAAACTGATGTGCATCGATCTCCATCAAGAAAAATACATACCTCACCTTGACTCCTATTTCCGCAGAAAAGAGATACACGAACCGGTAGAAGACCTTTTCGTCGACAATTCGGGACGTATCTGGCTACTTACTTCCCAGGAGTTGCGGGAACTGGAAACGGGCATCCGCCTCGCCCTGCCGGAGAATGAACATCGACAGCTACAGGACATACATTCGGATGAACTTGCGGTTTACCTATTCTATCATACGGGCGAGGTCGTTTGTTACGATCCGAAAACCGGGAAACAGTTGTATGACAGAGCTGCTTATCCCGCTTCCGAACAGGAGAACTTCAACCGTACTTCTCTCGTTGTCAAAAGCAAAAAAGGATTCTACCAGTTACGCAACGGCCGCAAAGGAGGATTCTTCTACTTTAATCCCCAAAACCGGACATGGGAGAAGCTGTTCGAACAGAACTACACGCTCAACACCCTGATCATCACTCCACAGGGCGATAAAGCTTATATCAGTTGTGTTCACGGTTTCTGGATCATCGACCTCGAAAGCAGGGAACAGCAATACATCCCCGTACTGGAAACAAAGAAAGGACAGCTCGTTTCGACCGAAGTCAGCACCATCTTTCAGGATGCCCAGGGCGGTTTATGGGTCGGCACACTCAATCGGGGATTACTCTATCATCATCCTGCCACACACAAACTGATTCACGTCAGCCGCACTGCTTTCCCCGCATCACCGGAAGAGGATGTCGCTGTCAAAGCCTTTGCAGAAGATGATAACGGCAATATCTATCTGAAAAGCCATTCCACAATCTATCAGTTAGCTGTCGATCAGGACGGTTCACGGACTCTGCTGCCTGTACCAGCCTCATCGGTCTCTGCAGAATTGGCAAAGGAATTAGATCAAAGAGGTGGAAACAAATATTACAGAGGGCAATCATACACCGCCCTATGCACCGACACACGGGGCTGGACATGGGCAGGGACAGCCGACGGACTGGAACTCTTCACCGATCAAGAGCAAACACCGGATAGCAAACCGACCACACAAACAGCAGATAATCAATCCGCCTCACCTAATAAACAAGCCCACCGCATTTTCTATCGTGAAAACGGACTGAGCAATAACTTCGTACAATCAATCATCGAAGACAGAAACAACTATATCTGGGTAACTACCAGCAATGGCATCTCACGTATCCATATCAATCCGGAGAATCAGGAAATCGGCTTTACCAACTTCAATCAACTGGACGGGGCTTTAGAAGAGGAATATATACAGGGAGCTATCTTTGAGTCTTCGGACGGTACACTCTATTTCGGAGGCATCGACGGCTTTACCATTTTCCGTCCCGACCATGAATCCGCCACTCCGGGCCTGCCTTACAAACCGGTTTTCACCAACTTACATCTCTACGGTGAAAAAGTAAACACAGGAGAAAAGTACGGAAACCGCATCATCCTGCCGCAAGCCGCCCCTTACACAAAGGAGCTAGAACTGGACTATAACCAGAACTTTCTGACCTTCGAATGTTCGGCACTGAACTACGTGAACAGCGAACGCACCTACTACCGCTACCAACTGGAAGGCATCGACAAACAATGGATGAACGCTTTCGCCAGCGGACAAGGGAATGCAACAGTCGGCAACGGCATCCTACAGGCCTCCTATACCAATTTACCGCCGGGAGAATATACATTCAAAGTCGCTGCATCCGACAACCAGTTACAATGGAACGATAACATCACAAAGATACACGTCATCATCCACGCTCCCTGGTGGAAAACGACTACCGCCTACGTTCTGTATACGATCATCGTGTTACTGATTGTCTTAGCAAGCATCCGCCTCTATATCTATCAGACCAAGAAAAAGATGAAACAGCAACATAAAGAAGAAATCCTGCTGCTCCGCATCCGCAACCTGATAGAGCAATGCAACAGCTATGAAGCCGAACAGAAAGCCCGTTCGGAGAAGAAAAGCCACCCTTCCGTCTGCGACAGGAACGAAACGGCAGATGATAATGAAAAGCCAAACGGCATAGAACCGGACAGTGCAGAATCCGCCTTTTTAGTGCAAGCGATAGAACTGGTAGAAAAGAACCTTGACGTCAACGGCTACTCCGTAGAGCAACTAAGCCGTGACCTCTGCATGGAACGCACCGGACTCTACCGCAAGCTGGTGACTTTGCTCGACCAGTCCCCCAGCCTCTTTATCCGCAACATCCGTCTCCAACGGGCAGCGCAACTACTTGCCGAAGGCAAACTGAGCGTAACCGAAATAGCGGAACGTACCGGCTTCAGCAGTTCCAGCTACCTAAGCAAATGTTTTCAAGAAATGTATGGATGCCGTCCCTCGGAATATACAGAGAAAGCGAAGAGAATGGGACAAGAAGAGAACAGAGCAAAAGCAGGGCAAGCAGAGAACGAGAAGCCACATGAGAAAGCAAAAGAAGAAAAGGAAATGAAGAAATCAACCTGATTGTTGTTTGTTTCAACATAGCTATTGTCCGCAAAATGTCCTTCCATCCTACCTTTGCCGTATCATAAAGCACTTAAAGAAACCATGAAAATGAATCTAAGAAAAACAGGCATCCTGTTGGCATGGGCCATGATCATTGCCGCAAACGGTACGGCACAAAACGTACAACGTACTTCCCAAGGCATCAAGTATGCAGCACAAGGGATGAACGTCAGTGTAGAATTTTATTCGCCTTCCATCGTCCGGGTATATAAGACGCCCGGTGAGACAGCTTCCGACAAAGAAAGCCTCGTTGTCATCAAAGCACCGGAACAAACCCCGGTTTCCTTCGGTGAAAACGGGAAAAATGTAACATTGAGCAGTCAGATGATACAAGTGGAAGTGAACCCCGAAACAGGCGGCATCTACTTCTTCGACAAGCTAGGGCAACGGCTGCTGACCGACAAAGACTACGGAACACAGTTTACCCCTTTCAATGACGCGGGCGTCCCCTCCTACAATGTCCGTCAGGCTTTTCTGCTGGATAAGGACGAAGTAATCTACGGTCTGGGCCAACAGCAGACCGGCAAAGTGAACCAACGCAATCAGAAACTCTTTCTCCGCAACCAGAACATGAGTATCTGTATCCCCTTCATCCACTCCATCAAAGGCTATGCCCTCTACTGGGACAATTACTCCCCTACCACCTTCCTCGACAATCCGCAGGAAACCTCCTTCGACTCGGAAGTAGGCGACTGTGCCGACTACTACTTCATCTACGGCGGCAACGCCGACGGAGTCATAGCCGGAGTACGCGACCTGACCGGACAAGCCCCGTTGTATCCTCTCTGGACACTGGGCTTCTGGCAATGCCGCGAACGCTACAAAAGTCCGGACGAACTGTGCGAAGTCGTAGACAAATACCGGGAGCTGAAAGTTCCTCTGGATGGAATCATCCAAGACTGGCAATACTGGGGCTGCAACGAGAACTGGAACTCCATGAAATTCCAGAATCCCCGCTACATCAACAAGATGGGTGACCCGGAATACATGAAATTCCTCCCGAACGGAGAAGACAAGAATGCCGACTACGGCACTCCCCGCATCAAAAGCCCCAAAGAAATGATCGACTACGTGCACAAGCAGAACGCCCACATCATGATCTCCGTATGGGCCTCCTTCGGTCCGTGGACAGAAATGTATCAGAAGATGGACAGTCTGAAAGCACTGCTCCATTTCGAAACGTGGCCGCCCAAAGCCGGAGTCAAACCTTACGACCCGTATAATCCGGCAGCACGGGACATCTACTGGGAAGCGATGAAAAAGAACATCTTCGACCTCGGCATGGACGCCTGGTGGCTCGACTCCACCGAACCGGACCATATGGATATCAAAGACCAGGACTTCAACACGCAGACTTATCTGGGTTCTTTCCGCAGGGTACACAACGCCTTCCCTTTAATGTCCAACAAAGGCGTATACGAACACCAACGCGCCACTACTTCCGACAAACGCGTATTCCTGCTTACCCGTTCCTCCTTCCTCGGACAGCAACGGTATGCTTCCCATTCATGGAGCGGAGACGTAACTTCCGAATGGTCCGTCATGCGCAAGCAACTAGCGGCAGGACTGAACTATGCGTTATGCGGCATCCCGTACTGGAACACAGACCTAGGTGGCTTCTTCGCATGGAGATATAACAATAACGTAAACAACATCGCCTATCATGAACTGCACGTCCGCTGGTATCAGTGGGGAGTATTCCAGCCGATCATGCGTTCACACAATTCCAGTCCGGTAGCCGTAGAAATCTATCAGTTCGGCAAGAAAGGCGACTGGTCATACGATGCACTGGAGAAATACACTCACTTACGTTACCGCCTGCTGCCATACATCTACAGCACTTCCTGGGAAGTGACCAGCAAAGCAGGCAGCATCATGCGCCCTCTCATGATGGACTTCCCGAAAGACAAGAAAGTGCTCGATATGGACACCGAATATATGTTCGGACGCAACTTCCTGGTTCGCCCGGTGACGGATTCATTGTACACATGGCAGGACAAGAAGCAAAACGGTCATCAGAAAGACATGAGCAAAATCGGAAAGACCGATGTTTACCTTCCCCAAGGTGCCCGCTGGATCGACTTCTGGACCGGGCAAACACTGGAAGGCGGACAGACCCTGCAACGTGAAGTCCCGATCGACATTATGCCGATCTACGTCCGTGCCGGTTCTATTCTCCCCTGGGGTCCCGCCGTGCAATACTCTACAGAAAAGAAATGGGACAATCTGACCATCCGTATCTATCCGGGAGCGAACGCGGAATTTACCCTTTACGAAGATGAGTTCGACAACTACAATTACGAAAAGGGAGCTTACTCTACCATTACCTTGAAATGGAACGACCAAGACCGTACACTGACCATCGACGACCGGAAAGGCAGCTATAAAGGAATGCTGAAAAGCCGCAAATTCAACCTCATAGTTGTAGAACCGGGAAAAGGCTGTGGCGACGGAGACGCAACCACCTTTGACAAATCCATCTCCTATAGAGGTAAGAAAGTGATTACCAAGCTATAAACTGACGATAATCAGATAACTAACACGAGTTCGATATGACCCAACTTGTTGGATTATATCGAACTCGTACCATAGTAATAACATGCTTTTCTATTGTCACTTATCACCTTTGAAGGATAATAAACTGATTATCAGCAATCATTTGGTGATAATAAGGGGTGATAATAGGGTGACAATAGCCATATATCACACATTTTATTGTCACCTTTCCCCATCCTATTACCTATTACTTATGATTCAATGCCTATTACTTATTACTTGTTACTTATTACTTGTTACGTTCCCCTATATCCAGCCCCTAACCTTATACAACAAATACCATATACTACCGGTATCTTTTACTTATAGTGCCTTTATTCTTCCATTAAGACACTGATATTGTTAGTTGTTCACGGCCGTGGCAAGAGTTGATCACGACCGTGAGCAATGCTCTTCACGGATGTGATCAGACCTGTTCACGGCCGTGAACAACTAAAGATATCTGCGTCTTATTCCTACTTTCCTTATAGGAAAAAGCAAGGATGCAAGAGGTTAAAGAGAACTTTAGTACTATCCTATGGCTGATTACACTATAGACAGCAAACGAACTACCCGTTCGGTGAAAGATGAAAACCATCTTTTCTATTATGAAGAAGAAAAGAGAAGGTACAAAAGTCAATAATACCTAAACCTGGACTGACTAAAAAGTCGATTCTATCTCGAATCTCCTCCTTCGGGAAGGAGGAGTGGTCGAAGACCGAGGTGGTAGGAGAAATAATGTTTGTTCCTATTTCTTTGTAAATGACAGGATTATGTATCCACCTACCACCTCCCCCTACGGGTACTCCTCCTTCCCGAAGGAGGAGAGTTAGGATACTATTGACTTTTTAGTCAGCCCCTACCCACAGGGGGAGGTGATAGGTGAGCACTCCTCCCCAAAATAAACTAACCCCTATTGAAAACCAGTTTATTGTTTATTGTTTATAGTTTATAGTTTCTTATTTCACCTTTTGTGTCTTCAAGCGGATAACCGTGAACGAATAAGCAGGCAATTCCTGTTTGAAGCTGGTTCCTGCTTCTATCGTATCCGTCACCGGAAGCGGAGTCGCCTCGGGTGCACCTGCCAGTACAGTCCGCGTAGCGGAAGACTGAATACCATCCATTCCCGGCAACCGGACATCGGTCTCTATGCTGACGGGCAACAGATTGACTAACTTCACAATCACATCCCCCGTCTTACTGTCACGAACGATGGAAGAACCAACACGGAGTTTTACGCGACCGTCCTGATTATCAAGGTTTATCTGTGAAGGGATGTAATGGTCGCCTGCGTTCTGACCGTACAGTTTCTGCACATAGTATCCCGTTGTCGGTCTTACTTCCCGATTGTTGAAGTAGATCAGGTCTGGATTCCACTGCGTCCGTCCGTCTTTTGCCAGCAGAGGAGCATAAGAACTCATGTGCACTACATCTCCATTCCGTTCCAAAGCAGCCAGATAAAGTGCTTCGGTCAAAGCTGTTTCCATATTCGCTCTGCGTCCGGGGATGTGAGTGGCATATTCGCCCAGATATACTTTCGTTTTTTTAGAGCGATCGTACTTGTCATAGAAGTCCTGATTGTGCAGGAACCATCCCGGAGACTGATAATAATGTTCGTCTACCATCGGAACACCGAGTTTGTCCGCCAGTTTCCAGCCTTCCACATAGTCTGTTCCCTCATTGAAAGGACCTACCGTGCCGACAACGATTATCTCCGGATATTTCTCTTTGATAGCAAGGTATATCATCGTGAAGCGTTCTTCGAAGACATCGGTGATCAAGTCTTCATTGCCGATGCCGATATATTTCAGATTGAAAGGCTTCGGATGACCGGATTCGGCACGTATCTTGCCCCATTTGGTTTTCTTTACATCACCGTTCGCCCATTCTATCAGGTCGAGGATATCCTGAATGTAAGCACCCATCTCGCTCATCGGGATACCGCCTTGCTGACCGCCTCTCAAATCGCCATGACAGGCGGAATTCTGACAAGGTACACCTGCCGCCAGCACCGGAAGCGGTTCCGCACCTATATCTTCGCAGAACTGGAAGTATTCATAATAACCCAGTCCCATGCTCTGATGATATCCCCAAAGGTTACGGGCAGGTTTACGGGCTTCCAGCGGTCCGATAGTATTTTTCCATTGATAGATGTTCTTCAAACCGTCACCATGAGCCACACAGCCTCCGGGGAAACGGACAAAGCGCGGGTGCATATCGGCAAGTGTCTGTGCAAGGTCGGGACGCAAACCGTTCTTTCTGCCTTTGAATGTATTCTGCGGGAAGAGAGAAATCATATCCAGTTCGATTTCACCTGCCGATTGCGGACGAAGTTCCAGACGGGTATCGGCGGACGCTTTTGCTGTCAGCACTGCTTTATACGTTTTCCACGAACGGGAAGAGACGGTAACTGTCGTTTCACCCTGTACGGTGTCGTCAGCATCTACGAGGCGTACGAGTAGTTTTCCGGACTTGCTGCCTTCCGGGATACGGGCAAACAAGGAGAAATCATACTTCTCGCCTGCTTTCAAGGCGATTCCGTCAAAACCGGTGTTGGTCAGGGCAGCTCCCGGCTGGTTCGTCTTCAAGACGGCATAATGCGGGTTGTTCGGATGGATAGGGTCCGAAGTCGATACGGTAAAGGTGGCGTTTTCTCCTTCCAGCTTCCATGAATGGGTGCTGTTCCAGTTCTTGTCCCCTTCACGGTCGGACGGGTCGTATTCGAAGTCCCGGTTTTGGATCAGTTCGGCATACAGGCCGCCGTCGGCGGAGTAGTTGATGTCTTCGAAGAAGATACCCATCAATAAGTCGCTGATTTCTTTTGTTTCTTCCGGTTGTGCTGTGACGGTGGCTTTGATCGGTTTCAGTCCGGCAAAGCGTTCTTTATCCTGTACAGGGCGTTCGCCATACAGGGAGTTACGGTATTGGTTCCGTTCGTACGTCCGGGTCAGTCCGTCCACTACCGACCAGGGCACTTGGCTGACGGTTCCCGTTTCTTCGTGTCCGGCAATCTTTGCTTTGACTCTTGTTCCTTCAAAATCGGGAGTCGTACGGGGATATTGCTGGGCTTCCCAGTAGATCAGGTCTTTTGATCTGGCCTGACCGTATCCGTCGTGGTCGTTCAACTTCCAGACACAGAGCCATTCTCCGCCGGGGAGTTGTTTCAGATTCGGATCGAGCATCTTCTTCTGCGATCCCCAACGGCTGTAATCGCAACGAAGATAGCCGTAGTTTTGTCCTATTTCAAACCAATGTTTCCCGTCCATGCTCCATGCAAAGCGGAGTCCGCTACGGCCGTCGTCACCTCGGGTGGCGTAAGCAAAAAGGGATACTGAATCGGGAGTAGCAGTCGTTTCATGCGTTGCGGCAAATGCGGCCGGCTGCAACGATAGTAGTAATACACTAAATAGTAGAAGTAAATGTTTCATGGTATAAATTATAATATAAGATCTCTGCAAAAATAGAGTATGTATTCACTAAAAAAGGTCTGATACTCTGTCATTTCCTGTTTTCCCAATGACTTCTCAGTCTGGCGGCTTCTTCTTTTGTCAAATGGATCACCGCGCCGTGTTTGGGCGACGAGAAATTAGTCGTTTTCATCACTCCTTCGTTGAAACGTCCCAAGTTCTTGAAATTCACGAAGTCGGAAGTCTCGATGAAAGCGAAGTTATGGGGGTTGATGCCGTAGACGTCATACATCAATACCCATTTGTCTTCTCCGATACGCTTCCAGAGGTTGGGAGCTTCGCAGGCCCTGGGTTCGAAGTCGTACCAGCGAGGGTCATATTCGTAATCACCGTTGATGCGGTCTGACACGGCCTGTTTGATTCCGGCGCCTCCGTCGTGCGAAACGTAGAACATGCGATACCGGTCGCCTACCTTGGTGATGTCACCGTCGATAGCCGATATTTTCTCGTTGGGATACTCGAAGAGGATTTGCGGGAGTGTCTCTATCCGGTCGAAGTCATCATTGACATAGACATAGTACAGTTTGTTCGCCTCGTTCTTGAAACGCATGGTGAAGTAAATCATCAGTTTACCTTTCTTGTCATCGTAAGTCACTTCGGGCGCCCATACGCAGCCGATTTCACCCAAACCCGCCGATAACAGGTCGAAACGGGCATTGGTACGTTTCCAATTGATCAGGTCCCATGATTTCATCAGTACGAGTCCGCGGTTGTTTCCCCACCCGTATTCTTTTCCGTCACGTTCCCATTCGGTATCACGGAAGCCGTCTTTCTGCGCATAGATGTGCAGGTCGGTCATGGAAAGGTAGAAAGCTCCGTCCGGTCCGCGGAAGATGTGCGGGTCACGGATACCTTTTTGCAGGGCGATGGTATCTCCGGCGATCACCGGTTTGCCGTCGTTCAAGGCAGTAAATGTATATCCGTCGTCACTGACGGCCATGTAAAGGCTGTGCGTTTCGTCTTTATGGAAGACCATCAAGTAAGCACCCATGTCCTTTTCCTGTGGGATGGCGTTACGGTAACGGAACTGACGGAAGCCGGCGCTGCCTTTTCCGGAGGAAAGCAGTCCGATGCGTAAAGCGTAGAAGCCGCCGTAGTTGTTATGGTGCAGCTGAGATACATCCATGTTTTCTACCAGCGTAGTCCATTCCTTGCCGTCCTTGCTGACTGCTATCCGGACACTGTTTCCCTGATTCTGTATCTTGGCGAGGAAACGTTTGCCCAACTTGTTAGGGAGGGTAAAGCTGTTTTCCGCGTTTCTGTAGATAGTGAAGTTCTTTCCGTCAGACACGACTCCAGCGTATGCCTTTTCGCTGTAATATAGAAGAAGTCCGGCTGTGTTACCCTTGCCTACGTTGACTTCCACCTGTGTTTCGTAATTCTTGTCTTCGGCGGTGGCCAGCAGTAAGCGGGCATCGGAAGGGGTACTTCCTTTCGCATCTATCCATAAGGTCTGTTTCTTGAAGCTGAGCGACTGAGGGGCATATTCTTTCCAGAAAGTCCATTGGAGTCCCGGTTCCGGTCCTTCGAAGTCATCCGAGAGGCTGAGTCCGTGTTTGATGGACGGATCGGTCTTGATGGGAGTGGCGGTGGATTTGGTACGATACCATCCATCGGCGGTCCATTCAATCGGTTCGATGAGGGTGGAGCGTCCCAGGGTGTGATAGCCTTTGGCATAGGCATGATATACGATCCACCAGTTGCCGTTCACATCGTCGATCAGTGTGCCGTGTCCTTTCGACCACCAGTTGTCATGGGCACTATAGGTATGCACTACCGGATTATAGGGAGAATTTTCCCACGGTCCGGTGACACTCTTCGAACGGGCGGCAACTGCCATGTGGCCTGTTGCCGGACCGGCCGTTCCTCCCTGTGCGGAAGTCAGGTAATAATAACCATTATGGTAATTCAGCTTCGGCGATTCCAGACACATACATTCCGTTTCCCAGTGATTGGGATATCGCCAGCCTTCGTACACTTTCTGTTTTTGGCCGATGGTGGCCAGTCCGTCGTCCGTCAGTCGGATGACTTCTCCTTTGTCAACATATAAATATCTGTTCCCCTCCTGATCGGCTATGTGTCCGGGGTCGATGCCACTCACTTTCAGGTCGATGGGTTTGCTCCACGGGCCCTTGATGTCATTTGCCCAGATCACCCAGTTTGTTCCTTTGGCCGGATAATAGATGTAGTATTTTCCTTTGTACTTCAATAAGTCGGGCGCCATTGCAGAGCCTTCGTATTCGGGCATTACACGGCAGACGGGTTCCCAGTTCATCAAGTCACGGGAGTGCCAGATGAGGAATCCGGGAGCGTAGTAAAAAGGAGAATGAGTCATGTAATAATCCTCGCCATCGCGCATGACAGAAGGGTCCGGATAGTCACCCGATAAAACGACTTTCGGGTATTCTTGCGAATAGGCCTGTACTGTTGCACAGACAAGCAAAATGAACAACAGGAGTTTTTTCATGGTATTTATTTATGGGATATTAGATGGTGCATCTGATGGCTTTACATCTTGTCGGGCTTTCCGTAGACCTTGTACAAGCGTTTCAGTTCCTTGTCAGTAATCGGCATTACGGTGCCGTGGCGCGGATGGAAGTCCATGCTAATGGCATTGTCTATGACTTTGAAATTCTCCAAATCGGTGCTTTCCGTAAACTGATACTTGCCTTTCATATATACATCGTACATCAGGATGTACTTGTCCGTACCTATCAGCGGGAAGATGCCGGCACCTTCTACAGCTTCTTTCGTCTGTTGCTTATAATCTTCCGATTCTGTCCATTGTCCGGAAGTCAGGGAGGCGGTGGTTGCTTTTTTAATTCCATTGCCGTCTCCTTCCGTTTTATAGAACAGGTGGTAAAGTCCGTCTTTATAAATGATGTCTCCGTCAATACAGGATTTGCCATTCTTCGGGAGGAACAAAGTTTTGGGTTCTCCTTCTATATCGGTGAAATCTTTGTTAGCGTATGCGTAATAAATAATGTCCGGGCCATTACCATGCTGCATTGACCAGTAGACCATGTATTTCTTCGCTTCTTTATCATAAATAGTTTGCGGTGCCCATACCCGCTTCAAATCTTCCTGATTCGGGTATTTCTTCTGGATATTCACGATGTTGGAGGTCCAGTTGACGAGATCTTTCGATTTCAACAGTACCATGGCACGGTTGGAACTCCATCCGTTGCCGGAGACCATGTCGGTTACGACCATGTAAAATGTCTTTCCGTCTTCACAACGAAGAATGTGCGGGTCACGCACTCCACCCGTAGAACTGATTTCACGGGAATCGATGACCGGTTGGTTTCCGTTTAATGCATAGTAGTTGTATCCATCGGGGCTGACAGCCATCCGGATGGCTTCCTCACTCATCCTGTTTCCGGTGAAATAGACAAACAGGTAGGCAGACTGCTGGCTGTATCCTGTCAGCACTCCTACTAAAAGGAGTGCCAGAAGTAAAGTATATTTTTTCATATTCATTTGAGAGTAAATGCTTATTTATAAAGTGAATGCTTTATTATCAAAAGGCCGATATTGGCTTATTATTGGTTTAATACTTGAAATCAGACGGTTTCACATAGACGCGGTATTCACGAATCATGCCCGGAAAGTCCTTCTCGGCACGGGGCAGATAACGGAAGCCAGTCACTGTTTCCACTTTGCTCAGGTCGATTACCAGTTGGTGGGGATAAGCGACATTATCAACGGTCATCCAGAAAGTGGATTCCTGCAAGTCGAATATCTTATCCGCCGTACGGTTTCCGCTGCGTGTCTCTTCGCTATCGGCATAACGGATTTTCCAATGTTCGCGGGATACGGGTTTGCCGTCGGCTCCCAGCACATCGAACTCTGCAATAGCGGCAATATTGTTATTGGCTTGCGGAGAGAGTGCTTCCAGACAGAAGAAACGTCCTTTCACCGGAGCGGCGAAACGTACTTCCTGCCAGCCGTTGCCCGGAGTGAAGGCTCCTTCGTGCGCAACCTTTTCTCCTGTCAGCTTCAACTTTTCTCCATCCTTGCGATGTGTTTCCGGTGCTTTCTCGCGGAGTACGTCGAGGATCGGTTTCTTCAGACCTTTGATTGATGATTTCGTCGGACCTTTCAGGTCGAGAACGAGAATTTCATTCTCGCCTTCTTTCAGCCAGCAGCCCGGTATGAAGAGTGTCTGCTGGGGACCGATTTCCCAGAAACGTCCCATCGCATGACCGTTCACCCATACCATACCTTTGCCCCATGTGCTCATGTCGAGGAAAGTGTCGCCTACTTTATCGAGTTTGAAAGATGATCGATAGTAAGCGGGCATAGTCGGTAATATCTTCGTATCCTTGTAGTTCTTGTTCTTGATAAATGAGTAGTCTACGGGGAAGTTATATACAGTCCAGTTTTTCAGTTCTTTCACCTGATTGCCCGAAAGGAGTTCTACCTTTTCGGTGATTCCCTTCCGGTCGTGGATGGACTTATCAAAGTTGACACGTCCCATTGCCTCTACCAGAATATCCAGTTGCGTACCTTTCTTCAAGGCCGGCAAGATAGTGGTAAATTCTCCTTTGCGGCGGTCGAGACGGGCCAGCAGCTTGCCATCAGCGTAGATTTGTGCCCAGTCGTGCACTTCGGTGATTTTCAATGTAGTGCCTGAGGTTACTGCTTCGGGCAATGTGGTACGGTACAGGATTGTTCCCCACCCTTGGTTGAATTGCTCCATCGGCTGGATATCCACCGACTGTTTGGCATCCGGCAAGTTGGAGAAAAGCGGAGCTACTTTGGTAAAATGAAATTCGGGTACTTCAATGACCGGCATTGCAGCAGGGACTTCCGGCAGTGCTTCACCGGCAGGAAGATACGTTTTCAGCAGGTCGCGGAGGAGATAGTATTTCTCTGTCGTCCATCCGGCTTCGCTGATCGGGGCATCGTAGTCGTAAGAACTGCACATAGCGGAGTAGGCAGGATTGTTGGCACCACCCCAATGTCCGAAAGTCGTTCCTCCGTGAGTCATATAAAGGCTGAAGGAGATGTTGCGGTCGAGCATTTCTTTGATGCCCTGTACCATATCTTTGGCAGGACGTGTTTCATGTTTCCGTCCCCAGTGGTCGAACCATCCGCTCCAGAATTCGCTGCACATCAACGGAGTTTCCGGACGAAGTTCTTTCAGTTTCTTGAATTGCTGGTCTATATTGGCGCCTGTTCCGAAGTTGATGGTCCAGATCAGGTCGTCGAGTGCATTCCGTGTAAAGTTACTGCTCCAGTCGCATTGGAAGAGAGGTACATCGGTAAAACCGGATTCGCGCACCAAGTCGCGTACGGCAGAAACATAAGGCTTGTCAGTGCCGTAAGAACCGTATTCGTTCTCCACCTGCACCATGATAATATTTCCGCCCTTATTTACCTGTAGCGGCGCCAGTTGCTTACCGACTTCTTTCATGAAGATGCCTACCCGTTCCATATAATAAGGATCGAGCGTGCGCAGTGCCACATCTTTCTTCTTCAGCAACCACCAGGGCAGGCCGCCCATTTCCCATTCCGCACACACATACGGACCGGGGCGGACGATGACATACATTCCGTGTTTCTGAGCGGCACGACAGAAGGCAGCGATATCATTCTGACCTGTAAAGTCAAACTTGCCTTCTTCCTGTTCGTGTATATTCCAGAAGATATAAATACAAATAGTGTTCATTCCCAACGCCTTACACATCTCAATACGATGATCCCAATAGGCTTGCGGAATACGGGTATAGTGCAGTTCGGCAGCTTTTACTACGAACGGCTTCCCGTCCAGCAAGAAAGTATTCTTGCCTGCCTCAAACTTACGGGCAGTAGTCTGCGCCTCTGCACTACTGAAAAAGATGACTGTAAAAAGTACTAGTAAAGCAATAAATCTGTGTCTCATGGCTTTTATCTCAATATAGAATTATAATTATATATAGTATACGGCAAAGATAGGCGATTCACCTAAACCGCAGGTACCAATTATCATTCAAAAAAGGTTAGAAATAAAGCAAAATCCCCTGAGACAGATTATTTTTAAAGGAAATACGACCTTTTGTTGACAGGTTACTTGTGTCTGTACCCGCCCCTCCGGTCGATTTCCTTTATAGTATGAATGTTTTTCTTTCTTGTGTTTTTTCTTCCATTTAGAAGAGTTTTCTTCTCCTCAGAGCTGTTTTATAATCCAGCCCCGATGAATCAATTATCTTCTTCGTCTTTAAACATTTGTTTAATTAGATCAATATTATCATCATAATCATTACCCGATAAAGTGATGACATCTGCCAAACCTACAATATTCGAATCTGAATCATAAGTGGTCAGCAAACAGTACATTTCACGTCCTGTGGCGTCTTCTTCAATATGAAGTTGTACCGGTTCACTTCTTCCTCCGGGAAGGTCTGCCAGATATTCAAAGTTCCTGGATAAGAAAGCTTCCACTATCTTCGCAGGGTTTGTCTCATCACGCTTAAACTTCTTGACTCCCAAACTCTTGACTTTTCCTCCACTTTGAAAGTTGTATATATCAAAGTTATTCAGATAGGCAGCTATCAGGCAAACCAGTGTCATGATGATTCCGGCTGTACGCACCAACCAGCCTGCCAATGGAAGCAAACCGGGAAAAATAGCCAGAACGGCTCCTACCACGGCCAAACCTAAATATAACACAGGTTTCAGATTGTTCTTTCTTTTTTCAAATTTAGTCGGGTTGGCGGCATAATACTCGCTGATGTAACTGTAGTACTTGTTGTTCTTTTGTTCCATAATTATGTGTTTTTGTGATTAAACTATCTTGATCAATTTACCATTTGATTTGCACCCAAGGGCTCTTAGGATTAGACAACAGATCGTCTGCCATTCCCTTCATTCCTAAATTGTGAGCATTGGTCCCTCCCCAGATAGCCCTGCCAATAACATAACTCATCGCCATATCGTGCCATGATGTGAAAGAAGAATGAGCCAGTTCATACGCCTTGTCGATATAATTCCACGCTTCCATTTCTGAGATATATTTCATATCGCAGCAAGCACGGGCAACAAAATTAATTCTGCCGGCATCCCAGCCAATCACTCCATAGCGGGCTATATCTTCTTTAGAAGTAATCACTTCATAAGCTATCAACTCCTCATAGACCTCTTTCAAATTTTGCAGTTGCCCGACAGCTTTTTCATAATCTTCCTGACTCTCCATGTTCTGCTGGAAAATATCGTCTTGCGCATTTTCATCGTCAAGCAAAAAAGCCTCATAAACAAACGGAAAGTAGTAATCGTAACCTTTCCGGCACAAATCATCCAATGTTTCGCGGGCATCATGAGCATTATTTATTCCCCACCATTCACCGAGAATAGTAGGCAACTTATCTTTGATATCCAACGAGAGAGTGTTCAGATATCCGCCTTGCTGCAAGGCATACAATGAACCTATAGACAGTTTTTTATACTGTTCTACGGATAATTTTGATTTTGATTTAAAACGAGGCCCCCGAAAAGCTCTTATAATAGTACGGACAAATGGCCATACCTTCATATAAAGAAAAGAAAGGACCATTACTCCGCCTACGACCCAAGGCATCCAACTCATGTCTGTCATAAATAGTGTTTTTGTTTTATTGTTAATACTAATTCAATCTTAATTCCTCTGCCACTTTGCAGGACAGGCTGATATCATTATATATGTCCTCGAGCAGCTTCCCGTCATTCAACGCACTTGGACGCACACATAAAAAACCGGAAGGCATCACGGCGGCATAGTAGAAAGTACCTCTGCTGAACGAAAGCATGATATCGCATCCGAAAGTCTGGCGCAGCGCCGTCATATGACGCATCATCGCAGGAGTGAGCAACATACGTGCTTCTACTTCATCATCGGCATAAACGGCAAAATAGTTCTCAAACTCCTGATCTTCCAGTTGCACCAGTCGGGCACTATAGCGCTTCTTCAACCCCTGGATATTCTTCGCCAGATATCCGATCTTTTGTTCTAAGTGGTCGGGCAATATGATAATATTTCCTTTGAATCGCTTGTCTATCTTACACCAGGCAAACATACCCCGAAAATTGTGCGGACTGCTATCCAGCCGCGAGGCAAACAGCGGACGAAGCACAAAACGGTAGATCATGACAAAATATCCCAATACAGGATTGTACTGCAACTTATTCAACAGCCCGTAAGACACACCGATATCCGCCACGTGCAAAGAGTGCTCGCCGTGCGGAAACTGAATATATCCATATGTATTGGCTGCCAGTGCCGGATCAGAAAAAGAGGCGGAAAAGAGTTTGCTGTCTCTCAATATCCGGCTGTCTACCTGAGAGGAAGCCGAGAAATAAACGGTAGGAAACAGAGTAGACATAATGTGCTGCATAGCTTCCGACTCCCGTTCCTGAAAGTTAGTCATACAGCGGGTGAAAACGAAGTTGACCACTATAAATCCAATGAATACAGGTATTATATACTGCGTGAACTGCATATAGTTCTCAAGACCTATATAAGATACAAGCGCACCGCCAAACAACACAAACATAAACCAGCAGAATACAAAAAGATAAACTGCAATACTTCCTGTTCGTACCACCTTTCTCCAGCCATTTACCCGTAAAAGCTCCGAACGAAGCTGTTCTGATAATTTCTTAAAATCAATTGTGTCCATATTCGTATTATCTGAGAAGTTCGGCGACATTTACATTCTGTTGTTCCGGTTCGGGAATATCAATCAGTTCTTCCTGATGATGACCTTGCTGACGGGCAACAACGGAAGAAGGAAACATCTCGATGGTATTATTGTAGTCTGTTACTGCCGCATTATAGGTGCGCCGGATGGCTTGCAGTTGCAGTTCCATGTCCTCAATACTGTTTTGCAGGCGATGGAATTGTTCATTCGCTTTCAGTTCAGGGTAATTCTCGACCGACAACTGTAATTTGGTTAACAGACCGGACAATTCATTGCCACTTTTTATTTGTTCGGCTTCCTGTGAAGGTTGGAAAGAATGTGATCGAAGTTCCGTAATGCGGGTAAGAATTTCATTTTCATGACCCATATATGACTTAACGGCGGCCACCAAATTAGGTATCATGTCATTTCGCTGCTTTAATGCCACGCAAATACCGCTACGACATTGCTTCACCCTGTTTCGCTTAGCGATCAAATTGTTGACTGCCCAAATATACCAAAGTGCGATTAGCAGTATAAGTCCCGATCCAAAATATATAATTCCCATGCTTTTACTTTTGTGTGTATATCAGTTTTCAATAGTTATATCCTATTTAATTTTGACACAGGCAAAAGTAAACAGCATCCCACAAATTAGCAAACAAAGAGGGGGTATAAATACAGGTAAGCAAAAACCAGATAATACGTTAATTAATAAAGCATTAGTTAGGCAGAAGACGGGGTATAGCAGGGTATATTTATAAAATTCAGAGGGTAATATTACAGTAATGGTCAGGAGATGATCTCCATTTTATGACCATCATCTCCTGACCATTACTTAAGTCTATTCAAAGTCAGTGTCTACAATCCGCTGAAATCGACTCCCTCAAATACCAGTGAAGGGATACGCCAGGAGGAGTTCAGACGCGGGTCGTTTCCGGTTGCAACCAACGAGTTCCACAAGGTAATCAGATTGCCGGTAACATTCATCTCGGATACCGGTTGCGTCAGTTTTCCATTCTCGATCAGGAAACCTTCGATGCCATAAGAAAAATCTCCGGTCGAACTGTTGTTGTTACCACCATTAAAGCCCGTAACGAGGATACCTTTTTCCACTCCGGCAATCAGTCCATCCAAATTCTTATCTCCCGTTTCCATGACCAAAATAGATGAACCGCTGATAGTCGGATCGACTCCCATCTTCTTAGCATTGTAGGTATCAATGAAATAGGTATTCAGTACTCCCTTGTCAAAGATGGAGCGACGTTCCGTAGCAATACCTTCGTTGTCGAAGTAGCGGGCGCCGGAGGCTTTCACCAAATGAGGTTCGTCCGTCAGAGTCAGCCGGTCACTAGCTATCTTTTCATTCAATTTATTTAATAAGAATGAGTTTTTCTGTTGCAAAGCCGAGCCGTTCAGCGCACTGATCATCGGACTTAGCAAACGGCTGGAGTTCATCGGATCGACCACCATCGTATATTTGCCGGACTGTACTTTCTTTTGTCCCAGTTTGCGTAATACACGTTCCAGCGCTTTCTGACCGATTCCTTTCTTAATCAGATCGTTCATATAAAGCGACGACTCATACCAATAAGCAGAAGGACGCGCCTCGCCTTCCCCTCTGATCGTGATGTCGGCAGAAAGTGAGTACCACGTACTTTTGGTTTCTCCTTCGAAACCATTGCTGATCAGGCGGTAAGCAAAGTCCTCGCCATCGCCATAGGAAGAACCGACAGAGATGATCCGTTCGTCCTTGCCTAGTGCTTCTTCCGCTACGGCTTTCGCCATCTCTATTTTATCGTCCGGATTTAAGGATGCGAACTTGGCATCATATAGCTTTAAGTCCGGTTTCCCACCTTTATAGTAACGGGAAGGGTCTGCCAATACACGCGCCTCATCTTTAGCCAGATAGCGTGTAGAGTCTATTCCGTTTTTGATAAATGTTTCGAGTTCTTTCCGGTTCAGGCGGTTGGTAGAGATACTACCGTAACGTCCGTCCACATACAGGGAAAGGCTTAATCCGCCTTCCGATGCCTGTTGCAATCTGTCCATCTTCGCGTCGCGCAGTTCGAAAGAAGTGTTCGAAGAAGAGTATAAAAGGACTTTTGCTGCCTGGCAGCCATTCTTCAAGGCGTAGTCCATCGCCCACTGTGCCAGTTTCTTATTTTCGTCTGTAATCATAGGTTCGTCTTTTTAAAGTAAGCATTTACTTCTAGTTCTCTCCACCGACAGTCAGTTTGCTAACCAAGGCTGAAGGCATACCGCAAGTCACCGGACAGGATTGTCCGTCTTTTCCGCAAGTCCATGTACCGTTGTCGATCTTCGCATTGGTAGCTACCATCGTGATATCCGCCAAAGCTTTCGGACCGTTACCGATAATATTAATGTCCTTGATCGGTTGCGTCAGTTTACCGTCTTCGATCATGTAGCCCGACTTCACAAAGAATGTAAAGTCTCCGGCACCGATCTGTACCTGACCGTTCGTAAAGTTATCTACAAAGATTCCCTTCTTTACAGAAGAAATGATATCCGATTCGCTCACATTTCCGGCTTCCATATATGTAGCACGCATACGGGGTATCGGCATATTGCGGAACGATTCGCGACGTCCGTTGCCGGTTGGTTCCACTCCGTAGTGCTTTGCACTGATACGGTCGTGCAGATAACTAGTCAGTACTCCGTCTTTAATCAGATAAGTTTTCTGTCCTTCGGCACCTTCATCGTCGAAATTCACCGAACCCCGATTGAACGGAATCGTACCGTCATCCACCACGTTGATATGTTCGTTGCATACTTTCTTATTCAGCTGATCGGCAAATATGGAAACATTCTTCCGGTTGAAGTCCGCCTCAAAAGTATGTCCGATAGCCTCGTGAAGCAAGATACCCGATCCTCCGGCACCCATGACAACAGGCATTTCACCGCCTTTGGGTTTGATAGCCTTGAACAGAAGAGAAGTCTGGTCTACCGCTTCGCGGGCGATTACGTCCACTACCTCGTCCGACAGGAAATCGAATCCTCTGCGGTAAGCACGGGCAGCGTAGCCGTTCTCCGTCTTTCCGTCTTCTTCCATGATGCACACGGCACCCAGCGTCACCATCGGACGGTAATCGTAGAACATCACTCCCTCCGAATTGCAGAAGAAGATATGCGAAGTGGTATCGCTCTGACTTGCCTGTACTTTATGTACCCGTTTGTCCAAAGCGAAAATCCGGTCGTTCAGTTTTTGCAGATAAGGCATCTTATCTTTCAAACTGACTTCCTCCCACGGGGAAGCAACGGTATAATAGTTCTTCTTCAGTTCCTTTTCGGTGAGATTCAGCGGTTTGTTGCCTTTGTTGGCGGAAGCGATGCGGGCGGCAGTACGGGCAGCTTTCAGCATATCCTCCACAGTAATATTCTCCACGTAGGCATAGCCACTCTGGTCTCCAGTCAGTACACGGACTCCGACTCCATAGTCAATATTCGAATAACTGTTGTTCACTGCACCATCCATCAGGCGGATGCTGTTGGATATCGTGTGTTCAAAGAAAAGGTCGGCATAATCGCCTCCTTTCTCCAATGCCGCGGCAAGCACCTTCTTCAAGTCTGCCTCGCTTACTCCGAAATGATTCATAGCCAAAGCAACTGCTGCTTTCTTGTCAGCTCCTTCGCCGCCCAATGCACCCGGGGTAGTCAGAGCCATAGCAGAACCTGTCGCCAATGATCCGAGTAGAGCTATACCTCCGGTTTTTAGAAAATTTCGTCTGTCCATGTTCACTTATATTTAGTTTCAGTTTTCTTTTGTCAGCAGACTTTCCAGTTCTTCGGCATTCAGACGAAGATAGAATTGTCCGCGATAAGCTACAGAAATAGCTCCTGTCTCTTCGGAGACGATGATGGCGTGCGCATCCGATTTCTGCGAGATGCCCATAGCCGCACGGTGACGCAAGCCCAGTTCTTTCGGGATGTTCAGGTCGTGAGAGACTGGCAGGATACAGCCTGCGGCTTTGATCCGTTTTTTGCTGATAACCATTGCTCCGTCGTGCAGAGGACTGTTCTTGAAAAATATATTCTCAATCAGACGCTGGCTGATAGCCGCATCTATAATTTCTCCCGTACGGACCACTTCATCCAGCGGAGTGGTATGCTCGATCACAATCAATGCGCCTACTTTCTGCTTTCCCATGCTCAGGCAAGCCATTACCACCGGCATGATATCATCATGTTTCAAGGCTTCTTTCCTCGCCCCGCTGAAAAAATGCGCCAATGCACTGACATGCCGATGCGAGCCCAGCGTCAAGAGGAAACGACGAATCTCATCCTGAAAAAGGACGATCAAAGCAATCACACCCACATTCATCAAGGTATCGAATATGGAGCCCAGCAGTTTCATCTCCAGAATCTGAGTGACCACCAGCCAGATCAGGATAAAAACCAGAATGCCGGTAAAAACCTTGATAGAGCCGGAGGCCTTCATCAGTTTGTAGGTGTAGTACAACAGAAGGGCGACCAGCAGTACATCGATAAAATCTTTTATGCCAACGTCAAAAAACACGGTACTTATTACTTATTACAAGTTATTAATTCACAAACGACAAGAGAGTATCACCAACGGATAATGCCATTCTATCATTTGCCATATTCACTCTCAGTTCTCAGTTTATCCACAATCCGGACGGCTTCCACCGCTTCGCGCACGTCATGCACCCGAAGAATGTTCGCTCCTTTCATTAACGCAACGGTATCCAGTACGGTTGTTCCATTCAATGAATCCTGCGGAGTTCCTCCCAATAGTTTATAAATCATTGATTTCCGGGAAACACCGACTAACAGTGGAAGTTCGAAAATGCTGAACTCTTCCAGGTGAGCCATCAACTCATAATTATGCTCCAGTGTCTTCCCAAAACCAAAACCCGGATCGAGTATAATGTCTTTCAGACCCAATTCACGAAGTTGTTGCACCTTGCGAGCAAAGTACATGAACACTTCCTTCATCAAATTATCATAATGGGGTTCTTTCTGCATATTTTGGGGAGTTCCCTGCATGTGCATCATGATATAAGGCACTCCCAGGCGGGCCACAGTCTCAAACATCCGGTTGTCCATCTCACCGGCAGCGATATCATTGACGATAGCTACGCCATACTCCTCCACACACTGTTCGGCTACATCCGCCCGGAAAGTATCGACCGAAACGATAGCATCCGGATGATTCCGGTTTACGATCTCCAGTCCGGTACGTAAGCGGTTCATTTCTTCTTCGGCGGTGATGTGTTCGGCGTTCGGGCGCGAGGAGTAAGCTCCGATATCAATGATAGAGGCTCCTTCATCGATGATCTGCCGTGCCCTCGCTGCAATTTCCTCCTGCGTCTGCATCCGGCTGCCGGAATAAAAAGAATCGGGTGTCACATTGAGAATACCCATCACTTGCGGAGTAGCAAGATCGAGCAGACGTCCTTTCACATTTATATAAGTTGGAGAGATCAATTTCATTCTTGATTATATTCCAGTTAGACTGTTGCAAATGTAGATAAAAAAAGCAAGTATTCGTATTAAAATTAGGAAATAAACGTATATTTGCAATCAATAGCAATCAATAGAACTACCGAAAACGAATACCATGAGCCGATTGTCCCGAATTATCTTAGGATACCTTGTCTCTTTTTTGTTCATCGTTATTCCTGCAAAAGCCCAGAAAGAAGCTGAAGTTTATAACGTTGATTCCTCTTTGTATGCCTACTATCAGCGTTGCCAGGAACATTTGCTGGAACCGGTCGTGCTGAGTATGTCCGATACGCTGTTCCGTATGGCTAGCGGACAAAACGACCAGCGGATGCAGGCGGTAGCTCTCTCCACCCGGCTGGACTATTATTATTACCAGGCCAATAATGAAGACAGCATCATTTTTTATACCAATAAGGTAAAACAATTCGCTAAAGAAATACAGCAGTCCAAGTACTACTATTTCGCCTGGGCCAACCGGCTGATCCTATATTATCTGAAAACCGGAAGAAGTAACATCGCCCTCTATGAAGCCGAAAAAGTGCTGAAAGAGGCACAAGCCGAGGACAACAAGACCGGACTCATGTACTGCTACAACATCATGTCGCAGATTTACACAATCAAGAACTTTGATGTCATGGCGTCCGAATGGCGCGTGAAAGAAATCGAACTGACCGAAAAATACAAATTAGAAAACTATAACATCAGTAATACTTACGCTCAACTTGCCAATTACTACATTACGCATCATCAGCCGGAACCAGCGCTGGAAGCACTGGAAAAAGCAGTAAAAACAGCCAACTCCGCCAGCCATAAAATACTGGCAAAGCTGACATACGTAGAGTATTACAGTGAATTTAAAGATTTCTCAGCAGCGGAGAAGATGCTGAAAGAATGCAGGGAACTGTTCGACCAGGACAAAAGGCTGGACTCACTCAAAAAAAGGTTTTACCGCACAGAGGCTTTCTACTACCAGCGCAGCAAACAGTTCGTCAAGGCACTGGAAGCTGTCGAGAAGCAGAAAACCGAAGAGCAACGGCTGAATGAGTACGCCATGAGCAGCGGACAATACCGCCTCAAAGGAGAAATCTACAGACAGATGGGCAGACCGGATGAAGCGGTGAAATTTCTGAAAAAGTATATTGAAGTAGACGATTCTTTGAAAATAGCCAATGAACAACTGGCGAGCAGCGAATATGCCACGCTGCTAAATGTAGAAAAGCTCAATGCGGAGAAAAAGGAATTAATGCTTCGGACAAAAGAAAAGGAGTTGAGCAATAAAACGACGCTGATTTTTTCATTGATCATCCTGTTAGCCATCCTCTTCTTGTTCTTATATCGGGAAAGCCGTCTGAACCGGAGGCTGAAGGCCTCGGAAAGTGAATTAAGAAATAAGAACGAAGAACTGACTTATTCGAGAGAAGAACTGCGCAAAGCCAGAGATCAGGCAGAAGCGACCAGCCAGATGAAAACGACTTTTATTCAGAGTATGTCTCACGAAATACGGACACCGCTCAATTCGATCATAGGCTTCTCACAAGTATTAAGTGACCACTACGGCAATGAGGAAACGAAAGAATTCGTCAACATCATCAAAGCCAACACGGACGATCTGCTTCGACTCGTGACCGATGTGCTCGCATTGTCGGAGCTCGACCAATATAACAAGCTCCCTACAAATATCCAAACGGATATCAATATGATCTGCCAGCTATCTATCGAAGTAGCTAAAATGCAGAAACAAGACACAGTCGAATTCCTTTTCAAACCGGAAAGGGAAAAACTAATCATACTCAGCAATCCGGAACGCATTTCGCAGTTACTTGCCAATCTGGCACACAATGCGATCAAATTCACGACTCATGGCAGCATCGAACTGACTTATTCGGTATTGGAAGCAGAAAAGAAACTCGAGATCAGCGTTACCGACACCGGTATAGGAATCCCTAAGGAGAAACAGGAAAAAGTATTCGAACGCTTCTACAAAATGAACTCCTTCTCACAGGGCACGGGCCTCGGACTGTCGATCAGCCGGACGATTGCCGAAAAGTTAGGAGGCAGCCTCCACATCGATTCATCCTATACGGACGGGTGCCGGATGGTGCTGACTCTTCCTTTGGTATATGCTGAGTAAAAAACGCTTCTGACCGATACCAAATCCGAAAGAATAGCCTATCTTTGCAACATTTAAAAATAAAAGCTCAGGCTATGAAACTTTCTGCTCTTTACCAGATATTTCTGGATTGCCAATTAGTGACGACCGATAGTCGGAACTGTCCTGAAGGATCACTGTTTATCGCTCTGAAAGGCGAGTCATTCAATGGAAACGCTTTTGCCGGAAAAGCATTGGAAACCGGTTGCGCCTATGCTGTCATCGACGAATCCGAATACGCGATTGAAGGCGATCAACGATATATACTCGTAGACGACTGCCTGCAAACATTGCAGCAGCTTGCCAATTACCACCGCCGCCAGCTGGGTACACGAGTAATCGGTATCACTGGTACCAACGGCAAGACGACTACGAAGGAACTGATCTCCGCCGTACTCTCTCGGAGCCACAACATTCTTTATACGCTAGGTAATCTGAACAACCACATCGGCGTGCCCTCTACCCTGCTCCGCCTGAAAACGGAACACGACCTTGCCGTCATCGAGATGGGCGCCAATCATCCGGGAGAAATCAAATTCCTCAGCGAAATCGTAGAGCCGGACTGCGGTATCATCACCAATGTAGGCAAAGCCCATTTGGAAGGCTTCGGTTCTTTCGAAGGTGTGATAAAAACCAAAGGAGAACTTTATGACTTTCTCCGTAAGAAAGAAGGTTCTACCGTCTTTATCCATCACGACAATGCTTATCTGATGAACATTGCCGAAGGACTGAACCTGATCCCTTACGGCACCGAAGATGACCTTTACGTAAACGGACGAATCACCGGCAACTCCCCTTATCTCACTTTCGAATGGAAAGCGGGCAAGGATGGTAAATCCTATCAGGTTCAGACGCAACTGATCGGAGAATACAACTTCCCCAATGCACTGGCTGCCATCACCATCGGTCGCTTCTTCGGAGTGGAAGATGCAAAGATCAACGAAGCCTTAGCCGGATATACACCACAGAACAACCGCTCGCAACTAAAGAAAACGGACGATAACACACTGATCATCGACGCATACAACGCCAATCCGACCAGCATGATGGCTGCCTTACAGAACTTCCGCAACATGGAAGTTCCTCACAAAATGCTCATCCTTGGTGATATGCGCGAACTGGGTGCCGAAAGCGCTGCCGAACATCAGAAGATAGCAGACTACCTCAAAGAATGCGCGTTCGAAAAAGTATGGCTGGTAGGAGATCAGTTTGCAGCAGCAGAGCACTCCTTCCAAACCTATCCCAACGTACAGGAAGTAATAAAGGAACTGGAGGCCGACAAGCCGAAAGGATACACTATCCTGATCAAAGGGTCCAACGGAATTAAACTCAGTTCGGTTGTAGATTATCTATAATATCGCTGTTAATTTCTCAAAGTATTCTCATGCCTTTGAAAAAAAATTCTCACCACGATGAGAAAAAATACTCATGCCTATGAGAATATTTTCTCACTGCAATGAGAATTTTTTCTCATAGGCATGAGTATGATTATGCATTACTACAGTCTTCTATTCCCTTCTCATCATTCGCGGACGAACCACATAATAAGCCACTAAACTGGCAAGGATGGCACCCACCGAGTTGGCGGCAAAGTCCAGCCAGTCTCCTCCCCGATAAGTCGTGCAATATTCTTGCAGCAATTCCACACAGCCGCTGAACAGTATGGGACAGAGGAATGCCCCTACCCATGCGTGCCATAACGGTGCGTCATCACGACGATGCGCCCGCAGAAATTCCAGCCATAACATACCTGACATACCAAAGTACATACAGATGTGAACTAATTTATCTAAGTTAGGGATTTCATTCAAGTCCGTTTTAGGAGGTTTGAAGAAAGACAGATAAATCACAGTTAAGATGATAAAAAGTGAAATAGGATATTTCTTAATATAAGATAGCATATCTAAATAAAATTACGATTCCGGTACAAATATAACTATCATTTTCTATATTTGCATTTTAATACGTACATTTTATAACGATTTGTAAGACAAAACAAGATTTATGACGAAAATTGATAGAGCGAACTTCGGAAGTAAATTAGGCGTAATACTTGCTTCCGCCGGCTCGGCAGTAGGATTGGGAAACATCTGGAGATTTCCCTATGAAACGGGTAATCACGGTGGCGCAGCCTTTATACTGATCTATTTAGGATGCGTTTTTCTTTTGGGACTTCCCATTTTGATTGCCGAATTCCTAATCGGACGCCGTTCGAGGGCAAATACAGCGGGAGCCTATCAGAAATTAGCTCCCGGCACTCATTGGCGCTGGGTGGGACGCATGGGAGTCCTCGCAGCTTTTCTGATTCTCAGTTATTATTCCGTAGTGGCAGGATGGACGCTGGAGTATGTGTATGAAGCTCTTACGAACGGCTTTACGGGTAAGACTCCCACAGAATTCATCTCTTCCTTCCAGCAGTTCTCCAGCAGTCCGTGGCGACCGGTCTTGTGGTTGGTTCTGTTTCTGTTGGTTACTCATTTTATTATTGTCAAAGGTGTGGAGAAAGGTATCGAGAAATCTTCCAAGATCATGATGCCGACTCTGTTCATTATTATATTGATACTTGTAATCTGTTCGGTTACCCTGCCGGGAGCTGGTGCGGGTATCGAGTTTCTGCTGAAACCGGATTTCAGCAAGGTGGACGGAAATGTATTTCTGAGTGCGATGGGACAGGCTTTCTTCTCCCTTAGTCTGGGGATGGGATGTCTCTGCACCTACGCTTCTTATTTCAGCAAAGAAACCAATCTGACCAAGACAGCATTCAGCGTAGGGATTATAGACACGTTTGTAGCAGTATTGGCAGGCTTCATTATCTTTCCGGCCGCATTCTCTGTAGGGATACAACCGGACGCGGGTCCGAGCCTTATCTTTATCACACTGCCCAATGTATTCCAGCAGGCATTCAGCGGAGTACCGATATTGGCCTATATCTTCTCCGTCATGTTTTACGTATTGCTTGCCATGGCAGCGCTGACTTCCACCATTTCCCTGCACGAAGTGGTCACCGCTTATCTGCACGAAGAATTCAACTTCACACGCGGCAAGGCAGCCAGACTGGTGACCGGAGGATGTATCACCCTAGGTATCCTTTGTTCATTGTCGCTCGGAGTGATGAAAGGATTCACCATCTTCGGACTGGGAATCTTTGACTTGTTCGACTTTGTCACAGCGAAGATCATGCTGACACTCGGCGGTCTGTGTGTTTCTATCTTTACCGGATGGTATCTCGACAAAAAGATTGTCTGGTCGGAGATCACCAATGACGGTTCGCTGAAAGTTCCCGTATACAAACTGATCATCTTTATATTAAGATATATCGCACCGATTGCCATCTCTCTGATCTTTATCAATGAGTTGGGACTTATCAAACTATAATGTGGAAAGACTTTTTTTATTTTACTAAAACCGAACGACAAGGCATTATCGTCCTTGTCGTTCTTATTATAGGGGTATACACAATCCCCGCACTCTTGCAAGCTTTCTCCGGACCGGAGAAAACCGACCCGGCTGAACAGGAGAAATCCGAAAAGGAATATAATGAATTTATCTCTTCCATAAAAGAAGTAAAGCAGAACAAGAAATATCCGGTTTACAGAGACAAGTATTCATCGCCCGCCTATCCGAAAAAAGAAATCAGACCGACAGCGTTCGATCCGAATACCGCCGACTCCGCCACTTTCCTCAGTCTCGGCTTGCCTCCCTGGATGGCAGGTAATATTCTGCGATACCGCAGAAAGCAAGGCAGATTCCGACGTCCGGAAGACTTTCGGAAAATATACGGGCTGACGGAAGAACAATACCGGACTCTTCAACCGTATATACGCATTGCCGAAACACCGGTCCTTCAAGATACCAGCCGGATATTAGTAGTACAAGCGACTGCCCCATATGATACTTTAATGAAATACCCGCCGGGCACTATCATCGACCTTAATCAGGCGGATACCACCGAACTTAAAAAGATTCCGGGGATCGGAAGCCGGATTGCCCGATCGATTGTAAACCGTCGCCGGTTATTGGGAGGATTCTATCAAATAGAACAGTTAGGGGAGATTCGGTTAAAAGCGGAAAAACTCCGTTCGTGGTTCTCCGTGGATGCCGGAAAGATTCACCGGATCAACATCAATAAGGCAAGTGTAGAGCGAATGATGCATCATCCGTACATCAGCTATTATCAAGCCAAGGTCATTGCAGAGTACCGGAAGAAGAAGGGGAAAGTAAGAGACTTGAAACAACTGATGCTTTACGAGGAATTCACACCCGCAGATTTCGAACGAATGGCGCCTTATGTTTGTTACGACTAGAATCGTATTTGTTGTGATATATAAAAAAAGATGCATTCCTATCACACCAGACAAGAATGCATCACACACAAACAAAACAAACACTCTACTGACATCTTCACAGACTTACGTAGAGAAGCGACTATAAATATATAGCTAAAAGATTGAACTCACACAATCTTCTAGTGATTTGGTATCCATTTTTAGAAGTTTGGTTTCCTTATTAATCTTTTTTAATTGTGCCATCCACCATATGTACCGTTCTATCGGTGATTTTGGCCAGTCCTTCATCATGGGTAACGATGACGAAAGTCTGTCCCAACCGGTCCCTCAGGTCGAAGAACAATTGGTGTAAATCTTCTTTATTATGTGTATCGAGACTTCCGGAAGGTTCGTCCGCAAGGATGACTGCCGGATGGTTAATCAAGGCACGTGCTACGGCCACCCGTTGCTTCTCTCCTCCCGACAGTTCGTTCGGCTTATGGGAAGCACGGTCGGTGAGTCCCATGAAAGCCAGTATCTCCATAGCACGTTCGTTTGCTTCCTTAGACGATACTCCGGCGATAAATGCGGGGATCATCACATTCTCCAACGCGGTAAACTCCGGCAGAAGCTGATGAAACTGAAACACAAAACCGATATTCTTATTGCGGAAAGCGGACAGTTCTTTCTCCTTCATCCGGCTGACTACCGTTCCGTCAATCGCCACCGTGCCCGCATCCGGTTCGTCAAGCGTTCCCATGATCTGTAAGAGAGTCGTTTTTCCGGCTCCGCTAGGTCCTACGATACTGACGATCTCACCTTTATTGATTTCCAGGTCAATGCCTTTCAGCACCTGCAAAGAACCAAAACTCTTGGTTATTCCTTCTAATTTTATCATAATAGCTTCTTAGATTCGTTTAATGACATATTCCGCCAGATAGCAGCCGAAGACTGCCGGCATATAGCTGACCGTTCCGCAGGTCGATTTCTTATTCCGTTCGTCATCCGTGAGCAATACCGCTTTCGGGTCCGCCTGTTCGGTACTGAATACGACGGGAAGTTTACGCTTTACTCCCATTTTCTGCAAACGCTTCCGCACCGCTTTGCTGAGTCCGCAGTGATAGGTATCCCAAAGATCGGCAAAGCGAATCTGCGTAATATCGCTCTTCGCGCCTGCGCCCATGCTGGAAACAATCTTTATATGACGCTTCATCGCTTCATAGATCAGAAAGCATTTGGGGCTGATCGTATCGATGGCATCCACTATGAAGTCAAACTTAGCGGAGTCCAACAGTTCGGGGATGTTCTCGTCTTTCAGATAGACGGGTAAAACGGTCAGTTCAATATCCGGATTGATGTCTTGGTAGCGTGCCGCCAACACTTCCGCTTTCGGCATCCCCAGGGTGGAGTGCATGGCAGGAAGCTGACGGTTCATATTGGTAGGCTGCACGGTATCCGCGTCTACAATCGTCATCCTGCCTACCCCAGCCCGGCAAAGCATTTCGGCAGCATACGCCCCCACGCCTCCCAGCCCGACAACCAATACATGCGAAGCACGGATACGCTTCATTTTCTCTTCTCCCAACAGGAGTTCTGTCCGTTGTTGCCAGTTATTTTCTTCCATCAGCTTTTCTTAAACCATTTATAAAACCATTTGCCCACCTTTTCATAATGCTGCGATTCGTTGTAACCACGCGGGTCGGAGAAAGACACAATCTCCTGCGGATCACCGAACTGGTCGGGGTACAGGATAATCAGACTGTTGTTGGAGAAATACTTGCTCAGCTGTGCCGGCAGACGTTCAAAGGACGGATCATACGAGATAGAACCCCGACGGGCAGAGATGACAACGAATAAATGATCGTAGTTCACCTGTCCGGTCAGCAGCAGAAGGTCGCCCCACTCTTCGAGCAGAGAAAATTCGGTCGGGGTACCGCTGAATTTCTTCTTCACCAGTTGTTGCAGACGCATCAGTGTACGTTCGTTGGCAAAGAAGTGCACACGGCAGCCGAGAATGCTTCCCATCCGGCAGAAATGCTCTACCCATTTGGAAAAACCGGTTTCAAATTCGGCTTTGGGCGGAACGGCGATGATGATGCGGCGGAGCGTATTGACCGGCATCAGGAATTTGGCTATCATCACTTCGCGGTGAGTACCTTTCAGCAGGCTTTCGGCAAGGTTGCCAAAGAAGGAATCGACGATATTCGCCTTGCGGTGCAGACCGATCACTACATCCGTAGCCTCATATTCCTTAATCGTATGTATAATCCCCGAAGCAATGTTCAGATCGTAGCGGCTTACCATCGTCACCGGTACATCGGCGGCAGCGGCAATCATTGCGGCTTTTTCGAGATTCCGCTTGCCTTGCAGTTCCTTATTCTCCGAGCTGTTATTGTCATTAATCACATTCAGGGCAATCATGCCATTCTTCTGCTTGGCATCCTTGATCACCAGGGCGAGATTCACCAGGTTCTCAATCGTTTCCGGATTAGCTACCGGAATCAGAATCTGCTCCATCGCTTTCTTCGCTCCCTTATCTTCGGGCTGCGCATCTTCGTTCAGTGCAAACCGGCGGGCGGAACGTTCCGTTACCAGCGAACTGATGACACAGGTGAAAAGGATCATCACGACCGTACCGTTCAGTACGTCATCATTGAGCAGACGCTCTCCGTTTTCCATGATAATTTCGTGCCCGATCAGCACCGCTGCCAGCGTAGCCGCCGCCTGTGCATTACTGAGTCCGAAGATCATGCTGCGTTCATTGGGCTGCATACGGTAAATCTTCTGCGTGATCCATGCGGCAAGCCATTTACTGAAAGTAGCTACCACTGTCATGACTACCGCCACTTTCAATGCTTCGCCCCCCGTAAACAGGCTTCTGACATCGATAATCATACCGACACCGATCAGAAAGTAAGGAATGAACAAGGCATTTCCCACAAATTCCAGACGGTTCATCAGCGGAGAGACATGAGGAATCAAGCGGTTCAGGACCAATCCGGCAAGGAAAGCTCCCAAAATTCCTTCCATTCCTACAAACTCCATCAGTCCGCCTCCGAGGAAGACCATCGCCAGCACGAACACGAACTGCATCACGCTATCGTCATACTTCCGGAAGAACCAGCGTCCGATGCGGGGGAAGAAGAAGATAATAAGGAAACCAAGGAAGGCTACTTTCGCAACGAGGAACACCCAGAACAGACCATCGACGGTGCCTTTAAACATTCCGCCAATAACGGCAAGGATGATAAGGGCAAGAGTGACCGTAATGGCCGTACCACCGATAGTAATATTGACACTGCGCAGACGGGATAATCCGTAACGGCTGATAATAGGATAAGCAATCAAAGTGTGAGAAGCGTACATACTGGCGAGCAGCACTGCGGTAAGAAAACCGTATCCCAGCATGCTCATACTGCTCCATATACCCAGCGCCATAGGAATCAGGAAAGTAAGCAAGCCGAAGACAACGCTCTTCATCCGGTTTTTCTTGAAGTCCTCCATGTCCATTTCGAGTCCGGCAAGGAACATGATATAGTAAAGCCCCACTTTACCAAACAGTTCGAAGCTGCTGTCACGGTCGAGCACATGGAATCCGTGTTCGCCGATCAGCACACCGGCCAGAATCATACCGATAATATGAGGTATATGAAGGCGCCCCAGAATCATCGGAGCAAAGAGAATGATAATTAGCACCAGAAAAAACACCCAAGTCGGATCGGTTATCGGTAACGCTAAATTGAATTCAAACAGGTTCATAGGTCCGTGGTTTTAGGATTTCTACGCAAAGGAACAAAAAAGTTCGCAGAATCACAATGCAGGTATTATAAATCTCATCCTCCTGTTTATTTAATAGGAATAATAGCAACAATTGCAGAAGGATAGTTGTTGGAGATAAAAAGAAAACTTAACTTTGCATCCATCCCAATAAAATGAACGCATTATGGCAAAAGGAATCCCATACGGCATATCGGACTTCAGCAGGCTGATAGACCAAAATTATTATTATGTAGATAAAACGCATTTCATTCCCCAGATAGAAGAAATAGCAAACTACCTTTTCCTTATTCGTCCCCGACGGTTCGGCAAGAGTGTATTTCTCACCATGATGCGTGCCTATTACGATATTTCACAGAAAGATCGTTTTGAAGAACGGTTCGGCAATCTATGGATCGGTAAGCACCCCACCCCGCTTCAGGGAATCTACCAGGTGCTCTATTTTGACTTTTCCAAAGCAAACCTGGGACGTGGAAGTCTGGAAGACAACTTCAACAATTATTGCTGCATACAGTTGAACGACTTCTTCAGTACTTACCGGGAATACTACCAAGGCGAGAAAGAACTGGAGCAAATCATCGCTTCTACCGAAGCCGCTACAAAGCTGCATTGGCTGGAAGCCACCGCCCGCCGCCTGGGACATTTGCTCTACCTCATCATTGATGAATATGACAACTTTACGAATGTCATCCTGAGTGAACAGGGGAAAAACCTTTTCCGCGACCTGACCCACGCCAGCGGCTTCTACCGAGAATACTTCAAGCAGTTCAAGGGTATGTTCGAACGCATCTTCCTGATGGGGGTAAGTCCTGTTACGCTGGACGACTTATCCAGCGGATATAACATAGACTGGAATATCAGTGTGGACCCACATTTCAATATGATGATGGGATTCAGCGAAACGGATGTACGGGAGATGTTCGGCTATTATCAGAAAGAAGGTATGCTGAAAGGAGATATAGATGCCATGATTAATGAAATGAAACCGTGGTATGACAATTACTGCTTTGCAGAAGCCAGTTTGAAGACCGATCCGAGAATGTTCAATTGCGACATGACGCTATATTATTTGCGTCACCGGGTTAATTTCGACGCCTCCCCTAAGGAATTGATCGACAAGAATATCCGTACGGACTACAGCAAGCTGAAAATGTTGGCACGCCTCGACCATGAGAATGTGTCGGGGGAAGACCGCATGAGTACGATTGAAGAGATAGCTGCTAAAGGAGAGATACTGGTAAACCTCCACACCTCCTTCCCGGCAGAGAAGATTGTTGAAACAGACAATTTCCGCAGCCTGCTTTATTATTATGGACTGCTTACAATGTGTGGCACACGTGGAGACCGTATTGTGATGTGCATTCCTAACAATTGCGTCCGTGAGCAGTATTTCGGATTCCTTCGGGAATACTACCAGCAGCGTAAGGAAGTATTCTTGCCTCACTTAAAAGATTTAATTGACGACATGGCCTTCGACGGACAATGGCGCCCTCTGTTTGAGTACATAGCCCTTGCCTATAAAGAAAACTCCGCCATCCGCGATGCCATCGAGGGAGAACACAATTTGCAAGGTTTCTTCAAAGCATACCTTGCTCTTGCTTCTTATTATCTGGTTCAGCCGGAATTGGAGATGAATTACGGATATTGTGACTTTTTCCTCCTGCCGGACAAATCCCGCTACCCGGACACGGCACACAGTTATATTCTGGAATTAAAATACCTCCCGCGCACCGCCACCGATAAGGAACTGGAAGAACAAGCGGAAGAAGGCAGAGGGCAACTAAAACAATATAGCCGGGATAAAAAGGTAACAACTATCAGTGAAGGGACTGCATTGCATTGCATTTTGCTCCAATTTAAAGGATGGGAACTGATAAAATGTGAAGAAGTATCTCCAAAATGCTGATTATATGATAAAATGTTCTAATTTTGCAGCGATTAACCACATTATTCACATTTAACAAAAGAAAAAGATGAAAGTAGCTATTGTTGGCGTAAGCGGAGCCGTAGGACAGGAATTCCTGCGCGTGCTCGATGAGAGAAATTTCCCGATGGACGAGTTAGTTTTGTTCGGTTCTAAACGCAGTGCCGGAACAACCTATACTTTCCGCGGTAAACAGATCGAGGTCAAACTCTTACAACACAACGATGACTTTAAAGGAGTAGACATTGCTTTCACTTCTGCCGGTGCAGGAACATCCAAGGAGTTCGAGAAAACAATCACCAAATACGGTGCTGTGATGATCGACAACTCCAGCGCTTTCCGTATGGACGCTGATGTGCCTTTGGTAGTGCCCGAAGTAAATGCCGCAGATGCGTTGGAGCGTCCGCGTGGCGTCATTGCCAATCCTAACTGTACAACTATCCAGATGGTAGTTGCACTGAAAGCCATCGAACAGCTTTCTCATATAAAAACCGTGCACGTATCTACTTATCAGGCTGCCAGCGGTGCCGGTGCTGCCGCTATGGACGAGTTGTACGAACAATACCGTCAGGTATTGGCCAACGAGCCTGTGACAGTAGAGAAGTTTACTTATCAGCTGGCATTCAACCTGATTCCGCAGATCGACGTGTTCACGGAAAACGGTTATACCAAAGAAGAAATGAAGATGTATAACGAAACACGCAAGATTATGCACTCTGACGTGAAAGTCAGTGCAACCTGCGTACGTGTTCCCGCACTTCGTGCTCACTCTGAAAGCATCTGGGTGGAAACAGAACGTCCGATCTCGGTAGAAGAAGCCCGTGAAGCATTCGCCAAAGGCGAGGGTCTCGTTCTTCAGGACAATCCTGCTGAAAAGGAATACCCGATGCCGTTGTTCCTTGCAGGCAAAGACCCTGTGTACGTTGGACGTATCCGCAAAGACCTTACAAATGAAAACGGTCTGACATTCTGGATCGTTGGCGATCAGATCAAAAAAGGTGCTGCACTGAATGCTGTACAGATCGCTGAGTATCTGATCAAGGTAAAGAACGTATAAGATACATAGATAAAATGAAATAAAGGTCGGCTTGCTACACGACAATCGTCGCAGTGCAAGCCGATCTTCTTTATTTGCCTCGAAGTCACCAAGGCTTTCCTTTTCCCATCTCTCCTACAAGATTATTCTCCAAGAAGTAGTTCCAAATTCGGTTTCATGCCTTGAAACAAAAGGTTTCATGCCTTGGAACTAATAGTTTCAACCTTTGAAACCATTGGTTTCAAGCAATGAAACTAAAAGTTTCAAGCGCCTGAAACTATCTGAAACAACTGTCGATTGAAATGACTTGACCGTAACAACTGACTCATTTAACCTGTCCTTTCAAGCCATTTCAAACCATTTATCAGTCTATAATGAAGGAGTTGTCAGCTATTAACAACTGATTTCTCAGTTATTAATAGCTGGGATGCCAATTGTTAACAGTTGACACATCAGACATTAACATCCTGCAAATCAAAGCATAAAGCTAAACAAACGAGATTAAGTCCATGATGCAAGTGAGAGCAACCGTTTGCCCTCATACCTGCCGCCACAGTTGCTACCACACTGGAAACCACGATGAATAAAGGGATACAGACCGTTTGTTAGAGCATGAGAGCAAAACTGCTATCAAATCACTATGGAGAGAAATACCTATTTATGGGTACTCGCATACTCCCAAAATAGTCATTATTTGCGATTGTAGTATTAACGATATAGAACGAAATTTGCACAAAATTTGTTCTATGAGGTTTCTTACACTTAAAATAATGCTCTGCTTGCTTCTTTCTTTGATCATTTCCAGAATTGAAGCCAATACTAACAATTATTCTATTTCCGGTCGTATATCCGACGAAAGGACGGGTTCGCCGTTGCCCGGCGCATCCATTTTAATCAAAGGCACCTATTTGTGGGCTGTATCCGACCAGAAGGGGGAATTTACGATACAAGGAATACAGGAAGGCAAGTATCAATTGGAAGTTTCCTTCCTCGGTTATGTTCCGGCAACGGTTCCGGTGAATGTGAACAACAGCATCAAAGGATTAAAGATACAACTGAAGGAAAATACACTTGCCCTGAACGACGTAATCGTTACCGCACAAGCTCCGAAGAGTGAGCTGAACACCACACTCAACATCGGGAGTAACGCACTGGAACATCTGCAGATATCGAATGTAAGCGATATTTCCGCCCTTCTTCCGGGAGGAAAGACGAAAGTCCCGGACTTGACCAGCAACAATATTTTCTCTCTGCGCGACGGAGGTTCATCCGCAGGCAACGCGGCTTTCGGAACGGCGATAGAAGTAGACGGAGTACGCATCGGCAACAACTCTTCTTTCGGCAATATGACCGGAATAGATACCCGCAGCATCTCCGTGGCCGATATCGAATCGGTAGAAGTCATCACCGGAGTACCTTCGGCAGAGTACGGAGACTTGAACAGCGGTATGGTCAAAATACATACGAAGAAAGGGAAGACTCCGTGGAATGTACTGCTATCCATCAATCCCCGCACAGAACAGGTGTCCTTTTCCAAAGGGCTGGACCTCGGCAACGATAAAGGAATCGTCAACATAAGCGGTGAATGGACCAAAGCTACTCAAAAGCTTAATTCACCCTATACTTCTTATACCCGCAGAGGATTCTCCGCAAGTTACAGCAATACGTTCCGGAAAGTGCTCCGATTCGACATCGGGCTGACCGGTAACATCGGAGGTATGAATACGAAGGATGATCCCGACGCATATACGGGAGAATATACCAAAGTCAGAGACAACGTTTTCCGTGCAAACACGTCATTGGCATGGCTGCTCAACAAGTCATGGATTACCAACCTCAAACTGGATGCATCGGTGTATTACAATGATAACAAGTCGCATGCACATACACCTTATTCTTATGCGTCCGAACAGCCGGCAGTCCACGCCGAACAGGAAGGCTATTTCATTGCAGGCAAACTGCCTTACCATTTCTTTGCCGATCAGATTGTCGATTCCAAAGAACTGGATTATGCCGCTTCGTTGAAGTACGAATGGAACCGTCGTTTCAAGAACATAACCAGCAATCTGAAAGCAGGCGTGCAATGGAAAGGAACAGGCAATGTGGGCGACGGAGAGTATTATCAGAATCCTTCGCTGGCTCCCAACGGATATCGCCCCCGTTCTTACTCGGCTTATCCGTATATGCACAATGTTTCGTTGTATGCGGAAGAAAGCCTGTCGGTACCTGTCGGCAGCACCATGCTGAGGCTGATGGCGGGATTGCGTTGGGAGAATCTGTTCATCAGCGGAACGCAATACGACAAGCTGAACACACTGTCGCCACGTTTCAACGCCAGATGGCAGCTGAACGAAAACATAGCGATTCGGGGCGGATGGGGAGTGACCGAGAAGCTGCCTTCGTACTATGTACTCTATCCCCGACAGGAGTATCGGGATATTCAGACTTTCGGAGTCTCATACAATAACAATGAGTCGGCTTACGTCTATTACAGTCAGCCATATACTTTATTACACAACGAGAAACTCCGCTGGCAGAAGAATCAGAATGCCGAAATAGGAGTTGACATCAATGTAGCCCGCACCCGTATTTCACTGGTAGGATACTTTAACCGCACGAAGATGCCTTATAAATATACAAGTACCTATACTCCGTTCGCGTACAATGTTCTACAGTTGCCGGAAGGATTCGAGCTGTCCGCCAATCCGCAGATTACCGTAGACAATCAGACGGGCATGGGATATATACGGGACGATGAGAACAGTTACTGGACACCGCTGGACGTAAAGGTGAAAGACCAGACTTTCGTCAGGTCAACCTCTCCCGATAACGGACCGGACATCACCCGCAGAGGAGCGGAAATGATCATCGATTTTCCGGAGATCACTCCTCTCCGTACGCAGTTCCGTGTGGATGCGGCCTATACATATACCAAATACATAGACAATTCCTTGTCTTATTACTACCAAAACGGATGGTCGCACACCAGTCTCGCCAACCGTTCCTACCAATATGTAGGTATATATGCCAACGGCGACAACTCATCCACAACCGCCAACGGCAAGCGCACTCACTCGCTGGATGCCAATATCACAGCGATCACCCGTATCCCGAAAGCAAGGCTGATCATATCCTGCAAACTAGAAGCCTCGCTCATCAAGCGGTCGCAGAACCTCTCCGAATATAACGGTACGTCGTATGCGTTCAACGTCAGCGAAAACAGCAACGAGAAAACAGGAGGCAGCATCTACGACGGAAATTCTTATACGGCTATTTATCCGGTTGCCTACCTCGACCTGAACAACGAGGTACATCCTTTCACCGCCGCCGAAGCCGAAAATCCGGACTTCGCACATCTGATACGTAAATCGGGCAATGCCTATACTTTCGCAGCCGACGGATATGATCCGTATTTCTCTGCCAATATCAGCATTACCAAGGAGATAGGCGATCATGTTTCGCTGTCGTTCAACGCGATTAATTTCACGAACTCACGGGCGTATGTGAAATCATACGCAACCGGAACCAGTGCAATCTTTACCCCGAACTTTTATTATGGACTAACCTGCCGCATTAAACTTTAGAAATATGAAACAACAGTCAATCTATATCGTACTGCTTTTCGTCACATCCTTACTCGGAGGATGTACGGACCTCGACAAAGGCAATCCTTACGAAGACCAGCTGCACACCTTGCAGGTGACTGCCGTCTATCCGGACGAATACGCGGAATACCTTCGGGAAGGCATCACCGTCCAAATCGAAGACATCGACCGCGGCAATTCCTACAAGACGGTAACCGACCAGAACGGTACAGCGCAATTCGCCCTGACCAACGGCATATACCGCATACAAATCAGTGATAAAGCCGACCAGCATATATTCAACGGACTGGCAGACAAGGTAAAACTCGTAAACGGGGATGTCACACTCAACGTTCCGCTCACACACTCCAAAGCCGGTGCCATCATTATCAAGGAAATCTATTGCGGAGGATGTACCAAGCTGCCGCAGGAAGGTACTTATCAGGCTGATAAATACATTATCCTGCACAACAATGATTCCCAGACGCAGTATCTCGACCATTTATGCTTAGGTACACTCGATCCTTACAACTCCCAGTCCACCAACGTATGGGTGACGCAGGACGAAGCAACCGGAGCAACCATTTTCCCCGATTTCGCTCCTATCGTCCAGTGCATCTGGCAATTCGGCGGTAACGGCACTTCCTTCCCGCTGGCACCCGGTGCAGATGCAGTCATCGCCGTCAACGGCGCCATAGATCATGCCGCCCAATACCCGCTGTCGGTCAATCTGAACAAACCGGGATATTTTGCCTGCTACAACAATGTTTATTACTGGAATACGATGTATCATCCTGCTCCGGGAGACCAGATCAGCCGCGACCATTATCTGGACGTGGTCATCAAACTGGGACAGGCGAATGCCTATACATTCTCCATATTTTCTCCCGCCACTGTCATCTTCAAGGCTCAGGACACTACGATACAGGAGTATGTACAGCAAACAGGCAGTGTGATACAAAAGCCCGGCAGCACGGTGGATCAGGTCATCAAGATTCCGCTCGACTGGGTGATTGACGGGGTAGAGGTGTACTATGGCGGTTCGTCGAGCAATAAAAAACGCATTTCGCCTTCCATCGATGCCGGATATGTCAGCCAAAGCGCACTGTATGACGGACGCAGCCTGCACCGTCGGGTAGACGAGGAAGCATCGAAGGAGGCCGGTTATGAAATACTGGAAGATACGAACAACTCTTCCGCCGATTTTTATGAAAGAGAACAACAATCCCTGCATGAGTAATATGAAAGGAATATATATAGGATGTATGCTGTTGTGTATAGCAGCCGTAAGCTCGGCACAGACTTACGATGTTATCGAACGACGAAATTCATGGAATACCGGAACAAACGTAACGGGAATCATGATGGACAGCGTCACCGTCTCCTACACCGAGCTGTACGGCAAGAACAATCACGGTGACTTCCGCAACTACTACGAAGCCGGTAAATTATGGAGTGCCGGTGCAGTAGCCAAGTCCATCACACACTTAAAGAAGTATTCTCTGATCGGCTCGTTCTCATTCGACCACACTTCCGGCAAGGATATGAGCGGCTCCATGTTCATTCATCCCGGATTTTATCCGGTAGACCTGCTGGAGTTTACCCCCGGCCGAAAGGATTTGCAAACTTATGCGTTTATGGGAGGTATAGCAGCAGATGCCGGCACCAACTGGCGCATCGGCGGAAAGATCGATTTCACCTCTGCCAATTACTCCAAACGCAAGGACTTGCGGCATACCAACTACAGACTGGACTTAAAAGTCGCTCCCGGCATCATGTATCATTCGGACCATTATGCGATCGGATTCTCTTATATTTTCAGCAAAAACAGCGAATCCGTTTCAGCAGAAGAGATCGGAACAGCCGCTACACCTTATTACGCATTCCTTGATAAAGGACTGATGTACGGTGCCTACGAAGCATGGTCGGGAAGCGGAGTCCATCTGAGCGAATCGGGTATCAACGGATTCCCCATCAAGGAACTGTCTCACGGAGCAGCAGTTCAGGCTCAATGGGGATCGCTTTACGGAGATGTGGAGTATCTGCATTCTTCCGGTACCGCCGGAGAGAAAGAGGTTATCTGGTTTAAGTTTCCGGCACACCGGATTACATCGCATCTGAGATACCGTTTCGCCAAAGGTAGTACCGAACATTTCCTGCGGATCAACCTCTCATGGTCACGCCAGACAAATGACGAGAATGTATTGGGACAGGAGATATCCAACGGAATCACGACTACCCATGTTTACGGTTCCAACCGGATTTTCGAAAGAAAGGCTTTATCCGTTCAGCCCGAATATGAGTTGATCGCTCCTAAAGGAGAATTGCGTGTCGGAGCCGAGATTTCGTCATTTAAAAGCATGACTACCCAAATGTACCCTTATGTCGCGTCACAGACAATGACTTGTGGACGGGTTTACGCATCCGGCGTACTTCATGCCGGAAGGTTCGATGTGAAAGCTGCCGCAAGTTTATCCATAGGAGACTTCACGGAGAAGAGCAGGACTACTGAAACGACAGCCGAACCGGGCGATCCTCCATACCGCCTGACAGATTATTACCATCTGCAGAATGAGTATGCAACTGCCCCACGGGCGACAGTGAACGTCGGATTACGCTATCACTTTCATCGGGGAATTTATGCCGAAATACAGGGCGGATATACGCACGGTTTCAACCTTGAATATATAGCAGGTTCGAGCCGTTGGAATGAGACGATTAAGTTAGGTTATACATTTTAAAATTATTCATTTACATAATATAAAACTATCAAATGATGAAAAAGGGGATATTATTTGTGCTGACAGCAGCATTTCTGGCATCTTGCCAGCAGGAGGAAAACGAGGGAGTAGCATCTGTGGACCGGGTGACCATCACTCCTATTATCACACGTGCCACAGAGGTTAATTTCGAAGATCAGGATCAGATCGGATTGAGTGTCACTAAAGAAGACGGCACTGTATATGCCACCAACGAGCTTATGACTTTCAATGACGGAGCTTTCGCCGGAAGTCTGAAATGGTATCCCGAAGGAGCAGACAAGTCTTCATTCGTGGCTTACTATCCTTACAGCGCAACCGGTGTACCGACTTCATTCACCGTGCATGCCGACCAGACCACCAACTACGGAATTTCCGACTTTATGGCGGCAAGCAAATCCGACGTACTTCCTTCGGTGAACTCCATCAGCATGATCTTCAAGCACATGCTGACCAAACTGGTTATTAATGTGACAAACGAAACGAATTTGGATATTTCATCTATAGTGCTCAAAGGTTCTGTTCCTACTGCCAATATCGATTGGGCAACCATGAAGACAACCGTAAACGAGAGCGCCGCCGCCACAGACATCACAGCACAACAAGTGACAAAGAATAAGACTTTTCGTGCCATTGTAGTCCCGCAGACGGCTGCGTTCACTCTTGCAGTAACAACTTCAGATAACAATACATTGATGCAAAAGCTCGTATCCACAGATTTAGTTCAAGGCGGACAATACAGTGTCAATATACGTGTATTACCCGATAATATCATCGTTACACTCAGTGGTGAAATCGAGAACTGGACAGACGAGGGAGAGATCAAGGGAGATGAGCCGGAAGTTCCTTTTGAAGAGCATGACGGATATTTCATCTATGACGGCATCACCTACAATACGGTAACTCTCTCCAACGGAACAACATGGATGGCGGAACCATTACGCTATGTACCGGATGGATATACTCCGTCAAGTGATCCGGCTGCAGATTCTCACATCTGGTATCCGTACGAATTGGGTACAGTTGACGGTACACTTACCGCTAAAGCATTGCAGGACGAAGCCTCTATCAAGCAGTACGGTTATCTCTACGACATTCATGCCGCACTTAGCGGCAAAGCAGTTACTCCGGAAAACTGCTACGACTTTGAAGGAGCACAGGGCATCTGTCCGAAGGGATGGCACATCCCGACTCGCGCCGAATATTTCAGCCTTGTAGGTAATTCGACCAAAGATGTGGACGGCAATAGTCTGGAAAACGGAAAAGACGCTCTTTTCTATGACACAGCATATGACGGTGGTAAAATCCCGACACTCAACGAGGCTAAATTTAATTATCAATTCTCGGGAGTACGTATGTCAACCGGTTATTCAGCCGTCCCCAAATATCAGGCAACGGCAATAACCAGCAGCAACAGTACGGTAACCGAATGGTTTGGAAAACCCAGTATGAGTTATTACATGACTTCAACTGCATATAAGCCTATTTATAGTACAAGCACCGGCGACCTGACCAATATTCAGTTCTTCGGACTAATGAGCACATTCTCAATGGCGAAGTATCCGGAAGGCAGATTGTCTCTGAGTTATATCAGTGTACTTAGCGGTCAAACAGTTCGTTGTGTAAAGAACCAGAACTAAAAGCCATTTGCAAGTTCATAAAAAAGAATATAAACTACATAAAAACAAAAAGTAACAATGAAAACAAAAAAGCTAAGCATCGCAATCGCTCTACTGGCGGTTGCCGTTATCGGAACCTCTTGTGGAAACAAACAGCAGAAAAGTTCCTCGGACACAACAACAGAACAGACCACTTCGTCTGCTTTAGAAATTGACTCTCTTCTTGCAAATGCAGAAAACCTTGCAGGAAAAGAAGTAACCATCGAAGGCGTTTGCACACATACCTGCAAGCATGGCGCCAAGAAAATCTTCCTGATGGGCAGTGACGACACACAAGTGATCCGCGTAGAAGCCGGCACACTGGGAGCATTCGACCCGAAATGTGTGAACTCCATCGTCCGCGTCACCGGAACACTGAAAGAACAACGCATTGACGAAGCCTACCTCCAAAACTGGGAAGCACAACTCAAAGCGCAAGCTGCCGAAAAACACGGAATCGGTGAAGCCGGTTGTGACACAGAGAAGAAAGCACGCGGCGAGACAGCCAACACGCCCGAAGCCCGTATCGCCGACTTCCGCGCGAAGATAGCCGACCGAAAAGCAAGCAGCGGCAAAGAGTATCTGTCTTTCTATTTCATGGAAGCTAATTCGTATGAAGTGGAGTAGCAGCATCCGTAAATGGAGCAGGCTGATACACCGTGATTTATCCTTTTTCTTTGCCGGAATGGTCTTGATTTATGCCATTTCCGGCATTGTGATGAATCACCGTGACACCATCAACCCGAACTTCTCCATCGAACGGAAAGAATATAAGATTGCCGAAAAACTGCCGGGCAAAGAGGGAATGAAAAGGGAAAATGTACTGACTCTGCTGCAACCATTGGGAGAGGAAGGCAACTATACCAAGCACTATTTCCCGAAAACGGACATCATGAAAGTATTCTTGAAAGGCGGGTCCAACTTGCAGGTAAACGTCCGTACGGGAGAGGCAGTCTACGAATCTGTCACCCGCCGCCCGCTCATCGGAGCAATGGCACGCCTGCACTACAACCCCGGACAATGGTGGACTTACTTTGCGGATATTTTCGCAGTCGGCCTCATCATCATCACCCTTTCCGGAGTCATCATGCTGAAAGGCAACAAAGGTATTATCGGCAGAGGAGGAATAGAAATGATTGTCGGAATCGTGATTCCCATCCTTTTTCTTCTCTTCTTTTGAACAGAATAACTGATATAATAAAATGGAACAAATCATAGAATGTAACAACCTGACGCACTACTACGGCAAACGGTTGATTTACGAAAATCTTAGTTTCACAGTCCCCAAAGGCCGCATCCTCGGACTACTGGGCAAGAATGGTACGGGCAAGACCACGACCATCAACATCCTGAGCGGATATCTGAAACCACGTTCCGGAGAATGCCGTATCTTCGGACAAGAGATACAGACGATGGCTCCGGCATTGCGCCGCAACATCGGGCTGCTGATAGAAGGGCACGTACAGTATCAATTCATGAGCATCACCCAGATTGAGAAGTTCTACGCAGCCTTTTACCCCAATCAATGGAAAAAAGAGGCTTATTATGAACTGATGAACAAACTGAAAGTAGCTACCGGACAGCGCATCTCCCGTATGTCTTGCGGACAACGTTCACAAGTAGCACTCGGACTGATTCTGGCACAGAATCCCGAGCTTCTTGTATTAGACGACTTCTCCCTCGGTCTCGACCCCGGTTATCGCCGCCTGTTTGTAGACTATCTCCGCGATTATGCACGTTCCGAAGGCAAGACTGTCTTTCTGACTTCGCATATCATTCAGGATATGGAACGACTGGTAGACGACTGTATCATAATGGACTACGGAAAGATACTGATTCAGAAGCCAATTGACGAATTACTGAAAGAAGGACGCCGCTATACCTATACTGTTCCCGAAGGTTACGAACTGCCCGCATCCGATGATTTCTATCATCCTTCCGTGATACGGAATACACTGGAAACATTCTCCTTCCTCCCCCTCACAGAGGCGGAAGCAAAACTGAAATCCATGTCAGTACCCTATACGGACCTGCATAGCGAACATGTGAATCTGGAAGATGCCTTCATCGGTCTGACCGGCAAATACTGATTCAATAAAATAATTAAAGATTAAAAAGTAAATTAGAAGTCTCATGTACGCTATATTTTATAAAGAATGGATCAAGACACGGTGGTATTTTCTGCTTGCCGTAGTCACTACACTCGGTTTTACAGGCTACTGTATGCTTCGCATCAACCGGGTGATAGAAATGAAAGGCGCCGCGCATGTATGGGAAGTCATGATGCAGCGGGATGCCATATTCATCGATATGTTACAATACATCCCCCTGATTGCCGGAGTGCTGATGGCCATCGTGCAGTTTGTTCCCGAGATGCAGCGCAAATGTCTGAAACTGACTTTGCACCTGCCCTATCCCGAACTGAAAATGACCGGCAATATGTTGTTCTCCGGTTTGGTACTGTTGCTTGTCTGCTTCGCTTCCAACTTCCTTCTGATGGAGGTCTATCTGAGCGGAGTACTGGCTCACGAACTGAAGAATCATATACTGCTGACCGCCCTCACGTGGTATCTTGCCGGTATTTCCGGCTACCTGCTCATCGCATGGATCTGCCTCGAACCGGCATGGAAACGCAGAATCATCAATCTCATTATCGCCGTATTGTTACTGCGAATCTTCTTCCTGTCGCCCACGCCGGAAGCTTATAACAAATTCCTCCCGTATCTGCTGGTCTATACGTTGCTGACCGCGTCTTTCTCCTGGCTCTCCATCGTACGGTTCAAAGCGGGAAAGCAGGACTAGGATAATGAAGAATAAAGAACTAAAAATGAAGAATTAAATAAAGATGAAACGTTTCAGTACCCTACTATTATATGTCACCATCGCCTTCCTGCTTCTCTGGCAGTTGCCTTGGTGTTACAACTTCTTTGTCGTAAAGCCGGAGAAGACTCCTTTCACTCTATATAGTTTCGTGATCGGCGATTTCGCCTTGATGGGACAGGAAGAGGGAAAAGGAACCGTACGTCGCGACGCTGCCGGAAACATTTATTCCGAAGCAGCTTTCGACAGTATTCTGCCTATGTTTTATTTCCGCCAGTTGATGTCCGACGAACGTTTTCCGGATACGATTAACGGGATAGCTGTCACTCCGAAGATCGTGCAGACGGAGAATTTCAATTTCCGCAGCGTACCTACGGATATCAACGCTCCTTCCATCGGTCTTTATCCTCTGTTGGAGTCGATGTCCGGGCGTGTAGACCTGAAGATGCCGGATGATGTTTTCCGCATTACTTCGCAAGGCATTGAGTTTATCGATATGGCTTCCAATAGCGTGAATGCAGAAAAAAGCCTCTTGTTTACAGAAGCTATGACCAAGAAGGATTTCCGCTTTCCGGCCATTGAGATCGCAGGAAACCCGACGGTGAAGAAGGAGTATGACGAAGGATACCTTCTGTTGGATGCCGACCGTCGTCTGTTCCATCTGAAACAGGTGAAAGGGCGTCCCTACGTTCGTGCTATCACTTTGCCGGAAGGATTAACATTAGAGCACCTTTATCTGACGGAATTCAGAAATAAAAAGACGCTTGCTTTCCTGACAGATATCAACAATGCTTTATATGTGCTGAAAAGCCGCACGTATGATGTGGTGAAAACAGGAGTTCCTGCATTCAATCCCGAAACGGACGCGCTGACCATCATTGGAAATATGTTCGACTGGACGGTACGGGTGACGAGTCCGTCTTCCGATAATTACTATGCTTTGAACGCGGATGATTATTCACTGATAAAGAAGCTGGAAAATAATTCGAATACTCATTATATGCCCGGCATCAGTTTCACTTCTTATACGGACAAGTATGTGATGCCGCGCTTTGAGTAATAACAGGAATAATAACTTTTAGGCACGGATTACACAGATTAACACGGTTTTAGCGTTGTGAAAGCATAAAGCTATCGTGTTAATTCGTATAATCCGTATCTTTTATTTCTAACATTCACAGAAAACAATAAAGAACCTTTCGCATTTATTCAACAAGAAACTGTACCTTTGCAAGCATGAACATTATCCGATCCGCAATTGCCTCTGCGTTGAACACAAACAAATACGGTAGATAACAACACTAATTTAAAGCCGTATGAAAATTTGCAAGGCATGTACATTTCTGAGTTTCCTCATTATATTATTATACAGTTGTGCGCTTCCGCCTGAGGATGAAAAAGAGAGCCTTGAACCGGACAGTTCAACATCAGAACTTCCCTGGACAGGAGAAACCGAGAAATTCACGATTAATACCAAAGAAGGCGTACACTTGAATGATCCGCAGGAAGATGCAGGAACAGCATATATCACGATCCCCTCTTCTTCTGTAAGAAGCACCCGATGGGAATTAGGGGTACGGCTCACCTTTAATCCTTCCGCCAATAATTACGCCCGTTTCTATTTAGCCTCTTCATCGGAAATACTTTCCGGAGATCTGAACGGCTATTACATTCAGATAGGAGGAACAAAAGACAATGTAGCACTTTACCGGCAAAATGGGAATCAATCCAAATTACTGGCTTCGGGAAGAGAACTCATGAAAGGAAATAATTCTCCGAAATTATTTATCAAAGTAGAATGCGACGCCAACGGCTACTGGACTTTCTGGACACGCATGGAATCGGAAACCGAATATACGAAGGAGAAACAAATAAAAGACGCAAGTATCACAAAGTCAATCTGCTGCGGCATATACTGCGTTTATACAAAAAGCCGCTGTGACGGTTTCACTTTCCATCATATACAGTTGTCTGATGATGTGATAACAAGTACTGAACCGGACGACATACCGGACGTTCCGGATGAACCGGACAAGCCTGACACACCGGAATCGCCGGAATATCCTGACAATGTGAGAAATATGTTACTATTCAACGAAGTGATGTATGACAATGCCAAAGACGGTGCCGAATACATCGAATTCTATAATCCTGCTGATCAGGATATCACTGTAAAGTCTCTGCGTCTGTTTAAAATGAGAGCAACGGGAGAAATATTCAGTACCACAATACTCAAACAGGAAGATGAAAATACAAACCTTGTTATTCCCGGCAAAGGATATATTTGTTTTACTCACTCCGCAACTACACTGATCAGAAAGCATAAGGTTGACGGCAAAAGTATAACCGAAATATCCAAATTTCCGCAACTGAGCAACGACGGAGGTTACCTTGCCTTGGCAACTGATGAAGAACATCCCCGCACGATTGATACCTGCCGTTTCATAGACTGGATGCACGACACTTCAGTCACTACAGGCATTTCATTAGAGAAGATATCTCCTGAACTTCCTTCTCTCAACAAAAACTGGCACTCATCGAGAAATGATACAGGTGGCACACCCGGAATAAAAAACTCATAAGAAGGATGCATTTATTTGATAAATTCCCTACATTTGTACAATTTGTAGGAAAAGCATATTTGAATATATTCACCCGCGAACGAATTTTAAGCAACAGATATGAGTCCAATTATCTTATCTATTACTATCATAGCATACTTTATGATCCTTTTCGCTATCTCCTATATAGCAGGACATAAAGCGGATAACGAAGGCTTCTTCGTCGGCAACCGCAAATCGGCATGGTATATTGTCGCCTTTGCCATGATTGGTTCCACTATCTCCGGAGTTACGTTTGTATCCGTACCGGGTATGGTACAAGCCAGCGGCTTCTCCTACCTGCAGATGGTACTGGGATTTATCGTCGGACAGTTCATTATCGCATTCGTACTCGTTCCGCTTTTCTACCGGATGAATCTGGTTTCTATCTATGAATATCTTGAAAATCGCTTCGGAGCTTCTTCCTATAAGACAGGAGCCTGGTTTTTCTTTATTTCCAAAATGCTCGGAGCTGCCGTGCGGCTCTTTTTAGTATGTCTGACCTTGCAATTACTCATCTTCGAGCCTTTCCATATTCCCTTTATAATCAATGTCATACTGACAGTACTCATTGTCTGGCTCTATACTTTCCGGGGAGGAGTGAAATCATTGATATGGACGGATGTGCTGAAAACATTCTGTCTGGTAGTCTCCGTCGTACTTTGTATCTACTATATAGCTTCCAGCCTGCATCTGAATTTCAGCGGATTGGTCTCAACGATTTCAGACAGCGATCTCTCCAAAATGTTCTTTTTTGACGATGTCAACGACAAGCGATATTTCTTCAAGCAATTCCTGGCAGGAGTCTTTACCGTTATCGCCATGAACGGGCTGGATCAGGATATGATGCAACGGAATCTCAGTTGCAAGAACTTCCGTGACTCACAGAAGAATATGATTACAAGCGGGATTTCACAGTTCTTTGTGATCCTGCTCTTCCTGATGCTGGGTGTCTTGCTCTATACTTTCACCGCCCGACAGGGAATCGAGAATCCTGGTAAGAGCGATGAATTGTTCCCAATGATCGCCACAGGCAATTACTTTCCGGGAATAGTCGGTATCCTGTTCATTATCGGATTGATAGCTTCGGCGTACTCCGCTGCCGGATCGGCCTTGACAGCCCTGACGACTTCTTTCACCGTAGATATTCTGAATGCGCACAAGAAAGACGAAGCGGCACTCAGCAAAATACGGAAACACGTGCACATCGGGATGGCGTTCGTGATGGGAATCGTCATCTTCGTATTCAATTTGCTGAATAATACGAGTGTGATTGATGCGATTTATACGCTGGCCAGCTATACGTATGGTCCAATTCTCGGACTATTCGCTTTCGGCATTTTTACTAAAAAACAAGTTTATGATCCATATATTCCGTTAGTAGCCATTCTTTCTCCTGCACTTTGCTACGTATTGCAAAGAAATTCGGAAGCCTGGTTCGATGGATATCAAATTAGCTACGAGTTACTGATATTGAATGCTGCGTTTACTTTTCTGGGGCTTTGCCTGCTCATCAAAAGGAAATCGTCAGCAGCCCCTATCAACAACTCTTTAATAAAAAAACATTAAAATGAAAAAGAAAATCAATTGCTTCATACCTTTTGGCAATCCGAAAGATACGATACAAACTGTAAAAGAATTGCAAGCTTCAGAATTAGTGAACAAAATCTACCTGCTAAGCGCTGATACCAACAAAGAGTGCTTACCGGGGTGTGAATGTCTCCTCATTAACGGTCTCTACTCTACAAGTACGATTAAAACAATTGCTGACAACGCAGATGATGCCAGCTATCTTTTGCTTTACACGAAACAGACCCCGCTAAAACTAGGATTGTACGCACTGGAACGCATGACACAGATTATACAGAACTCCTCAGAAAATGCAATGGTATACGCAGATCATTACCAACTGGTTGACGGAGTTCTCAAACAAGCTCCCGTTATTGATTATCAACAAGGAAGCCTCCGGGATGATTTTGATTTCGGTTCGGTGCTTTTATTCAATTCCGAAATTTTCACCCTTGCTTCAAGTATTCTGGAGGAAACAGTTTTCCAATATGCTGCATTTTATGAAATGCGTCTGATGCTAGGTAATCTATTTCAAATCATCCATATCAATGAGTTCCTTTACACAGAAATAGAAACAGATACCCGGAAAAGCGGAGAAAAACAATTCGATTACGTAAATCCTAAAAATCGGGAAGTACAGATCGAAATGGAGAAAGTTTGTATCAAGCATCTGAAAGAAATCAATGCCTATGTAAGACCTTCTTCCCGAACAGTAAACCTGGACAGAGAAGCTTTTGAGTTTGAAGCATCTGTCATCATACCTGTCCGTAATCGTATCCGGACCATTCGTGACGCCGTAAATTCTGCTTTGAGCCAGCAAACGACTTTTCCCTTTAATGTGATTGTGATCGACAATCACTCAACGGACGGTACCACCGAAGCCCTCCAGGAATTTAGTGCGGACAATAGACTAATACATATCATTCCCCAGGAGAATGATCTCGGTATAGGAGGTTGCTGGAATGTAGGAGTACACCATGAGAAATGCGGTAAATTTGCCGTGCAACTGGATAGCGATGACCTGTATAAGGATGAGCATACCTTACAGAAAATCGTCGATACCTTCTATCAGCAGAACTGTGCAATGGTGATAGGGACTTACCTAATGACGGATTTTCAGATGAACGAGATAGCTCCCGGTGTCATTGACCATAAAGAGTGGACAGTAGAGGACGGTCCCAACAATGCTTTACGTATCAATGGGTTGGGTGCCCCACGGGCCTTCTACACTCCCATCCTTCGCAAGATCAAATTCCCCAATACCAGTTATGGAGAAGATTATGCCATAGGTCTGAGTATTTCTCGTGAATATACGATCGGTCGTATTTATGATGTAATCTATCTTTGCCGCCGTTGGGAAGGCAACTCTGACGCAGCATTAGATATCGAAAAAATTAACCGGAACAATTTCTACAAAGACAGTATCCGAACCTGGGAGTTACAGGCAAGAATCCGGATGCACAGCATCGATGAAAGTTTTCAGCGTCTCGTCAACGAGATGATAGAAAAACAGAAAAAAGACTGGAAGCTGGCAAAAAAGAATTATAAGGAATTAGAACAGAATCTTAAAAAAGAAAAGACGCTGGAACTCAAACTAGGAGGGGACACCAAGAGAGTCAGATTCTTCCCAAATCCACAACGGGCAATCTCTACAATGGCCCAGACCGACTCTCAGTCCATACAAGAAAGACCTTGTTTTCTGTGCAATGACAATCGCCCGGCAGAACAAACGTCTTTGTCACTCGGACATTATGAGGTATGCCTCAATCCTTATCCGATTTTCCGCCGGCATCTGACCATAATTGAAGAGGAACATACCCCGCAAACCATCAAAAACCGTTTTGAGGATATGCTTTTCCTTGCCGAAAACATGAACGAGTTCCTCATCTTATATAACGGACCGGAATGCGGAGCTTCCGCCCCTGACCATATGCACTTTCAGGCAGCAGGAAAAGAGGAAAAGATTGCCAATCCTTTTGGGATGACTTTCATATCGGACATGCTTAGTTCTGAAGATAGCGTACATAGTCATCTAGAAAACGGGTTCACCACGAGCATTGGCATTTCATCTCCAAACAGAAGAGGGATCATTGAAATGTTTGAGTATCTTTACGATAAGATAGTTTCTATTTATCATGACAAAGAACCTTTAATCAATGTGATTGCCTGGTATGGACTCGAAACAGTAAACCGCACTGGAGGCGATGAAATAAAACAGTGGAACTGTATTATTTTCCTACGTTCTAAACATCGGCCGGAATGTTATTATGCCCAAGGGAAAAAAGGCTTATTGATAAGCCCGGCTATTGCGGAGATGTGTGGCGTATTCCCCATTGTAAGAGAAGAAGATTTGGATAAGATAACAGCTAAAAAAATCACTCAGATTTACAAGGAGGTCAGTTTGTCACAGGAACAGTTAAAAGCACTCACCGATCAAACATCCTAGTAAAGAAGAAATGGAAGAACCTCAGATTACAGTCGGTATCCTTTCGGGAAAAGAAATTGAATTTTCTTTTCCCGAAAGCTTCACTACTCCTGACGGCACAAAGGTTTCAGGGGCACAAAAGGCTGTTTATCAAAAAGAAAAGATATACTGGTCAGGGAAAGAATACGATGAATTGATATTCTACCCTCAGCCAAATGCCGGGATCTTCTTTGAGCTAAAGGATGTCACCATCGGCATCAATTTTCATTGGGAACGCAAAGAAGTACAACGCTTCCAGGGAGCTTTGAAAATCATTGTCGAAGGAGAGACACTGACCGCCATCAATGTAATCTCTATAGAAGATTACCTGACAAGTGTCATCTCATCAGAAATGAGTGCCACCGCCTCTTTGGAACTACTGAAAGCACATGCTGTCATTTCCAGAAGCTGGCTGATCAATAAATTGAGAGTGGAGAATGAAAAATGGAAAGCTACTATACAGCCGGACAGCGCAGCCAACTCTCCACTTTCCACTCTCAACTCTCAACTTATCAAATGGTATGATCATGAAGCGCATACGCACTTTGATGTTTGTGCGGATGATCATTGCCAGCGCTATCAGGGAATTACCCGTGCTTCTACTCCACAAGCTATCGAAGCTGTTTCAGCTACCCGTGGAGAGGTGCTGATGTATGAAGGAAAGATTTGCGATGCGCGATTCTCCAAATGTTGTGGCGGTGCAATGGAAGAGTTTCAGAATTGTTGGGAGAATGTGAGGCATCCTTATCTGACCGGTAAACGAGATTACATACCGGAATCCCATGCTTCTGATTCGGAGAAACAAATAACAGGTCCGGCAATACAGCTTCCCGATCTGACGCAGGAAGAAGAAGCGGACCGATGGATACGAACTTCTCCGGATGCTTTCTGTAATACGCAGGATAAAAAGATTCTGAGTCAGGTTCTTAATAACTACGATCAGGAAACGACTGATTTCTACCGTTGGAAAATCAGTTATAGCCAACAGGAACTAGCTGAGTTAATCCATCAACGTTCGGGAATTGATTTCGGGGAAATCATAGACTTAATCCCTGTAGAGCGAGGAACTTCCGGACGCCTGATACGATTAAAGATAGTAGGTACTTTACGGACACTGACCATCGGAAAAGAATTAGAGATCCGACGTACATTGTCGCCTTCCCATCTTTATAGTTCAGCATTCCTTGTGGATAAGGAAAAAGGAGAAGAGGGAAATGTTCCAACCCGCTTTACACTGACGGGAGCCGGTTGGGGACACGGAGTAGGACTTTGTCAGATCGGTGCGGCAGTAATGGGAGAGCGAGGTTATTATTACAAAGATATTTTAGCTCACTATTATCCCGGAAGCAGACTTGAAAAACAATATGAATAACATCTGAGACTAATGCCATGATATCAACAAGAAATGCCAAGAACATAATACCAAGAAACAATCGAAATCCGTGGAGCTGGATTCCGACTCTTTATTTTGCGGAAGGACTGCCTTATGTGGCTGTGATGACGATTGCCGTTATCATGTACAAGCGCCTGGGATTGTCGAATACAGAAATAGCGCTCTATACTTCCTGGTTATATCTGCCTTGGACGATCAAACCATTATGGAGTCCTTTCGTAGATCTGGTCAAGACAAAGCGTTCCTGGATTATTGCCATGCAGGGTTTGATTGCTGCCGGTTTCGCCGGTATTGCCTTTTTTATCCCGACTCCACACTATGTGCAACTCACTCTTGCATTCTTTTGGCTGATGGCATTCAGTTCTGCCACGCATGACATTGCGGCTGACGGCTTTTATATGCTTGGCCTCAACAACAAAGAACAATCCTTCTTCGTAGGCATCAGAAACACTTGCTATCGTTTCGCCAATATCTTCGGGCAGGGAATCCTGGTTATGTTGGCAGGCTGGTTGGAAACATCGCATGGCAATGTTCCAATGGCCTGGAGCATCACTTTCTATCTGATGGCAGGATTATTCCTCGGACTGACACTATACCATCGCTTTATTCTCCCTCACCCTGCTTCAGATGTCAAAAGACCGGGGTTAACACCGGGTAAGTTACTGGAAGATTTCTTTAAGACATTCGTCACTTTCTTTGAGAAGAAAAACCTGGGACTTATGTTTTTCTTCCTGCTCACCTATCGGTTGGGAGAATCCCAACTTGCTAAAATAGCCTCTCCATTCTTATTGGATGGTGCCGAACAAGGCGGATTGGGATTATCAACCGCATCCGTCGGAGTCATTTATGGCACCATCGGCGTCGCCGCCCTACTGATAGGCGGCATCATCAGCGGTTTCCTCGTTTCCCGTGACGGTTTTAAGAAATGGATCATTCCCATGGCGCTGGCCATCAACCTCCCCGACCTTTTATATGTCTGGATGGCAGCAGCTACTCCGGACAACCTCCTGTTAATCTCCATTTGTGTAGCCATCGAACAGTTGGGATACGGCTTCGGCTTCACTGCTTATATGCTTTATCTGATTTATATTGCAGATGGTGAACACAAAACAGCTCATTATGCCATTGGAACAGGTTTTATGGCACTTGGCATGATGCTTCCGGGAATGCCGGCAGGATGGATACAGGAACATCTCGGATACACCAACTTCTTTATCTGGGTATGCGTATGCACCATTCCCGGCATCCTTGCTTCATGGATGATCCGCAATCGACTGGACAGTTCCTTCGGAAAAAAGAGATAAAATTGAATTACTTATAACTTAACACATTAAAAAGTAACAGTCATGAATGTAACAACAAGTAACAAACGCCTATTGGCACTCGATGTGATGCGGGGCATCACCATCGCGGGTATGATCTTAGTAAATACGCCCGGTTCCTGGCAACATGCGTATGCTCCCCTCAAACATGCCGAGTGGATTGGATTAACTCCTACCGATCTGGTATTCCCATTCTTTATGTTCATTATGGGAATCTCCACGTACATCTCTTTGAGAAAGTACAATTTCACCTTCAGTGTTCCCGCGGGTTTAAAAATTCTCAAACGGACCGTGATCATTTTCCTGATTGGAATTGGCATCAGCTGGCTTTCCATTCTCTGCTTCCAGCACGATCCCTTCCCTATCGACCAGATTCGCATTCTCGGAGTCATGCAACGGCTTGCTTTGGGATATGGAGTTACTGCCATAGTCGCTTTACTCATGAAGCATAAATATATACCTTATTTAATTGCTGTACTTCTCATTAGTTATTTTGCAATCCTTGCCCTCGGCAATGGATATGTCTACGACGAAACAAATATTCTTTCCATCGTCGACCGTGCAGTATTAGGACAAGCTCATATCTATGGCGGTCAGATACTTGATCCGGAAGGACTGCTTAGTACTATTTCAGCCATCGCCCACGTCCTAATCGGCTTCTGTGCCGGAAAGCTATTGATGGAAGTGAAAGATATTCATGAGAAGCTGGAACGTTTGTTCCTGATAGGTACTATCCTTACTTTCGCAGGTTTCTTACTGAGTTATGGTTCCCCTATCTGCAAGAAAGTATGGTCTCCTTCCTTCGTACTCGTAACCTGCGGTCTGGGTTCCAGTTTTCTGGCATTACTCGTATGGATCATTGACATTAAAGGTTATAAAAACTGGAGCCGTTTCTTCGAATCGTTTGGAGTAAATCCGCTATTTATTTATGTATTGGCAGATATTCTGGCGATTACGCTGGCAGTCATTCCTATGACCTACCAAGGTGAAGCGACTTCTTTACATGGCTATATTTACAGTGCACTCCTACAACCTGTCTTCGGAGATAAAGGAGGCTCACTGGTATTTGCCCTGCTTTTTGTCCTTCTCAACTGGGCAATAGGCTACATTCTATATAAAAAGAAAATATACATTAAGATATGATACTCATTGCAGACAGTGGTTCTACCAAAACAGACTGGTGTGTCGTACTGAACGGCACAGTTATCAAGCGACTTGGAACGAAAGGGATCAACCCTTTCTTCCAGTCGGAAGAAGAAATCCAACAGAAGCTGACAGCTTCCCTTCTGCCTCAACTGCCGGAAGGGAAATTCAATGCAGTTTACTTCTACGGAGCAGGTTGTACACCCGAGAAAGCTCCCGTCCTCCGACGGGCTATTGCAGACAGTCTGCCCGTTATCGGGAATATTAAAGCTAATTCGGATATGCTGGCTGCCGCCCACGGGCTATGTGGCCAGGAGGCTGGTATCGCCTGTATTTTGGGGACGGGGTCCAATTCTTGTTTTTACAATGGAAAAGAGATCGTCAGTAACATCTCTCCTCTCGGATTTATTTTGGGAGATGAAGGTAGCGGTGCCGTACTTGGAAAACTGCTGGTAGGAGATATTCTGAAAAATCAACTTCCTGCCACCTTGAAAGAAGAGTTTCTGAAGCAGTTCGATCTGACGCCTCCCGAAATCATCGACCGGGTTTATCGCCAGCCCTTTCCCAATCGTTTTTTGGCCAGTCTCTCTCCTTTTATCGCACAGCATTTGGAAGAACCGGCTATCCGCCAATTAGTTATGAACAGCTTTATAGCTTTCTTTCGCAGGAATGTGATGCAGTATGATTACAAGCAATATCCGGTACACTTCATCGGATCGATAGCCTACTGTTACAAAGAGATTCTACAGGATGCTGCCCGACAAACAGGTATTCAGATAGGTAAGATTCTCCAAAGTCCGATGGAAGGATTGATTCAATATCATAGCCAATTATCATTCCATCCTTAATAATAGAAGAACATTCTAAAGACTAAAAGCACAAATTATACTTCAATCTTTTAATGCCACGCAGTTATGTAAAGAATGATAACCATTTATTGACCCGTGTTTAGGGCCAGTCCGTAAAACACTGATTCTCAACAGATAAAAAACATCTAGAATTTCTTTAAAAGAAAAGATCTGTTGGTTTTAAAGGAACGGTGTCTTGGTTTTAAAGGAACGACCCGTTGGTTTAAAACCAACGGGATCATTCTTTCTTCATATTCTCAATACAATGGGCTAAGCGGTTGATTCTGTAAAATAAATTATCTACATTTCTACCAAGATACGGAATACCTTTCCCGGATCAGCTGCCCATTCTTTCATTGCCTCCAAAGCATCTTCCGGTTTTGCAATCTTTGAGATCAGTTCTTCTACCGGACACTTACCTTCTTTCATATAGTTGATTACCGCACGGAAATCAGCAGGCAATGCATTTCTGGAACCACGAATATCCAGTTCTTTCTGGACGAAATACTTGGTCTGAAAAGCGACTTCTTTTTTGGCGTAGCCAATACAAACCACACGACCGGTAAAGCCAACTTCATCCACAGCCATTACATAAGTCACAGGACTGCCGACAGCTTCAATCACGACATCAGCTCCAAACCCTGCGGTGATTTCCTGTATCCGCTCATGTACATTCTCTGTTTTAGAGTTTACTGCGTAAGACGCTCCCACTCTTTTGGCCAGTACCAGTTTTTCATCATCCAGATCGACCGCAATCACCGTCGCTCCTCTCAAGGCAGCACGTACAATAGCGCCAATCCCAATCATACCACAGCCAATCACCATCACATACTCATTATCGATGACCTGAGCACGGGAAACAGCATGAAATCCTACACTCATCGGCTCAATCAGAGCACAGTCACGGGATGAGATATTACCTGCCGGGATAATCTTCGTCCAAGGAAGCACGGCGTATTCGCACATCACTCCATTCCGTTGTACGCCTAATGTCTCATTATGCTCGCAGGCATTGACACGCCCGTTACGGCACGAAGCACATTTACCACAATTGGTATATGGGTTCAATGTTACATTCATCCCTTTCTCAAAGCCAGCCGGAACATCCGGACCGATCTCTTCAATCACTGCTCCTACTTCATGCCCCGGTATTACAGGGAGTTTCACCATCGGGTTACGCCCCAGAAAAGTGTTTAAATCGGAGCCACAGAAGCCGACATACTTGATTCTTACCAATACTTCACCGACACCGACGGCCGGCTTTTCCAGTTCAACCACCTTCATTTCGGAGGGGTTGACAATTTGAACTGCTTTCATTTTATTTGTTTGAGATAAATTTATTAATCAATTACTTTATAGCCCTTCCAACCGTAATAGGCACAAAACGCAAAACAAATCATCGGTATGCCATAAGCGACATAATAAATATGTTCATTAACGTGCATGAAGTACGCTGTCAACTGAGGAAGACAGGCATTACCGACAATTGCCATTACCAAAAAGGCCGAACCGCTCTTTGTCTGATTTCCGAGTCCTTTCAGTGCCAAAGAGAACTGTGTAGGATACATGATAGACATAAAGAAAGAGATGGCGAGCATCGCATACAGTCCGATCATTCCTCCCCATAGCATCACGACACCACACAAAAGGATATTCATCAAAGCATACACCAGCAACATATCCTGCGGACGGAACTTGACCATCAATCCCGTACCAATCCAGCGCCCTAGCAAGAAGGCCAGCATGTACAGTCCAAAGAAAGTGGTAGCCGTATCTTCCGGCAAACCGGCATAGGTGCAGCAGTAAACGAGAAACAGACTGTTGATAGCTGTTTGCCCACCATTATAAAAGAACTGCGCGATGACTCCCCAACGTAAATGCGAGCGTTTCAGCACATCGAAATCAATCAGTTTTTCTTTCTTTCCGGATGCAGGTTCCGCTCCTTCATCTCCAATCTTCGGCAATTTTGAGAAAACAAATACGACCGCTATCGCAAGAAGCAACAGAGCCAATATCAGATAAGGAAGTTTCATCGCATCCGTTTCCAGTTGTATATAAGCCTGCCAGCCTCCCGGATAATCAACAGGAAGCGTCTCGCGTGTATAATGGGTACCGCTTAGAATCAGCTTGCTCAGAAACATCGCTGCGATAAAAGCGCCTAGTCCATTGAAGGATTGCGCCAGATTCAATCGGCGCGGAGCCGTTTCGGGAGCTCCCAGCACGGTGACATAAGGATTGGCGGCTGTCTCCAGAAAACACATTCCGGTAGCGATAATGAAGAAGATGCAGAGATAAGCCCAATATTCTTTCAGCATGGCAGCAGGAAAAAACAGCAATCCGCCGACAGCTGCCAGCAACAGCCCGAAGATGATTCCCGCCTTATAGCTATAACGCTTCATGAACATAGCTATCGGGATAGGGAAAATAAAGTAAGCCAGCCAATAAGCGGTCTCCGTAAAAGAGGCCTCGAAAGTGTTCAGTTCACAGGTTTTCATCAACTGCCGGATCATTGTGGGAAGCAGATTGCTGCTGATCGCCCACAAGAAGAAAAGGCTGAAAACCAGTGCGAGAGGAATGGTATATGTATTCTTTTTCATGTGTACAGTGATTGTTTAGCGGTATAGTGGCTGTTTCCTTTCTATTCCGACATATTTTTAATGTACGGGAGTTCCGGAAGTTCTGCAAACCCGTAGAATTTCCGCGCATTCCCGCCCAGGAATAACGTTTTCTCCACTTCCGACAATTCCAGGGATTTCACCACAAAGTCATAAGACATCTTATAAGTAATGGCTGTTATCGTGCGCGGATAGTCCGAGCCCCACATCAGTTTCTCCATACCAACCAGTTCTGCGGCTTCACGAATAGCCTTTATGGCACCTTTAAACGGATAAAACTCGTCATTGAACAGCCATGTGATACCACCGGACTCAATCATCACATTCGGATGACGTGCCAACTTAATCTGCTCCTTCCAATCCGGAAGAGTAACCATCCCGAAATGGCCGACGGCAATCTTCAATCGAGGACATTCCTGAATAATCTCTTCCATCTCCGGAACCTGTATCGCCCCCTCTGCCAAGTCGACTGACAAGATCACTCCCCGCTCTTCCATCCACCGGAACATCTGCATCATTTCAGGACAGTTCAACATTACCCGTCCCTCTTTCAGAAGTAAGCGCTGGGCAGGAATCTTAATCGCTTTAAATCCCTTCCCGATCAGTTCTTTCGCCTGTCCCAGATAGCCCGGCTTGCGAAACTCACACATTCCGCAAACAAAGAAACGGTCCGGATAGCGTGAAACAACCTCCATCAGATAATCGTTCTGAATGCCGTCTATAAATTCTTGTGTAATAACCGCAGCCGAGACTTGGGCATAATCCATATTGGACAGAAAAACTTCCGCACTATTCACCCCGTCAATCATAAAAGGAGGAACCATCTGCCGAATCTCCCCCATAAACAGGGAGCGTCCGTTCTCTAAAGTACGGATAGGAAAACCATCGACCACCGTATCTTGGCGAAGCCACAGATGGGCATGCGCATCAATAATCGTATAATCCATAGAATCGACCGTTTTTTTAAGAGTTTGCCCAACTTACACGCTGCTGTTCTCCGATAATTTCCCGCACTTCACGCACGAGTTCCCAATCGATCGATTCTTCAATAAAGCCGATATTTTTCTTCACATTCTCCGGATTAGTGGTGCTGAACAGGGTAGTCGCAATCTTTGGATTACTCACCGAGAATTGCATAGCGAGCTTTTCTATCGGATAATTCTTTGCTTTACAATGCTCCATCGCTTTGCGACAGGCATCTACCAATGGCTTGGGAGCCGGATGCCAGACCGGAACACCACGTTCGCTCAGCAAGCCCATCGAGAGAGGAGAAGCATTGATGACACCGATTTCTTTCGATTCGAAATAGTCAAGGAAGTCAGCCAATTTATCATCGCACAGACAATAGTGACAGAAGCTAAGAACAGATTCAATAGTTCCGCTTGGCGAACGGTCTATCACCCATTTCAAGTTTTCGAGCTGCAAGTCAGTGATTCCGACATGTCCTACCACTCCTTTCTCACGCAGTTCGACCAAAGCAGGCAATGTCTCATTAACCACCTGATTCAGGTCGGCAAACTCAATATCATGCACATTGATCAAATCGATGAAGTCAATATTCAGACGTTCCATACTTTCATATACACTCTCCGTCGCACGCTTTGCCGAGTAGTCCCATGTATTGACTCCGTCTTTGCCATAGCGTCCGACTTTCGTAGAAAGATAATAACGGTCGCGAGGAATATCCTTCAGCGCTTTGCCTAGAACAGTCTCTGCCTTATAATGTCCGTAATAAGGGGAAACATCGATAAAGTTCATTCCGGCTTCGATGGCTGTAAACACAGCCTGAATGCCTTCTTTTTCTTTTAAATCATGGAAAACTCCTCCCAGAGAGGAAGCTCCGAAGCTGAGAGACGATACTTTCATCCCTGTCTTTCCGATTTCATGGTATTGCATACGTATAGGGTTTTAAATTATTTTGTATGCGACAAAAGTAAGGGGTGAACCCTTCTCAACGGACAAGAGAGGGGCGAAAAAGCTACGTAACGGTTTACGTAAAAAATCTTTCTTTAAATGCGGAGATTTATCAGGGAATATGCTTTCTTTGCAGATAAATCTAAGTTGGAGACCTTCAGATGGAAAACCGGAAACATACTTCACTCAAAGACCTCGCCCAAGCATTAGGCGTATCCATCCCTACTGTATCCCGAGCGCTGAAAGACAGCCCGGAAATCAGCCGTGAACTTTGCGCCAAAGCCAAGAAGCTGGCCAAAGAGATGAATTATCGTCCCAATCCTTTCGCTATGAGTCTGCGAAAGAATGCGCCGCGCATCATCGGAGTGATCGTTCCGGATATTGTCACTCATTTCTTTGCCTCCATTCTGAACGGGATAGAGAACATGGCGATCGATAACGGATATTTCGTCATTATCACGACATCGCACGAGTCTTTCGAGCATGAAAAAAGGAATATAGAGAATCTGGTCAATATGCGGGTAGAGGGGATTATCGCCTGCCTGTCTCAGGAAACAACTGACTTTTCTCATTTTGCTGCATTGAAAGAGATCAATATGCCGCTGATTCTGTTCGACCGTGTTTGCCTGACCGATCAATTCTCGTCAGTAATAGCAGACGGAGCACAATCCGCACAAATGGCTACCCAGCATCTGCTGGACAATGGAAGTAAACGGGTGGCTTTTATCGGCGGTGCCAATCATCTGGATATTGTAAAAAGAAGGAAGCATGGTTATCTGGAAGCCTTGCGCGATAACCGGATTCCGATTGAAAAGGAATTAGTTGTCTGCCGGAAAATTGATTATGAGGAAGGACAGATTGCTACGGAAACATTATTATCTCTCCCCCAGCCTCCCGATGCCATCCTTGCCATGAATGACACATTGGCTTTTGCCGCTATGGAAGTAATCAAAAGGCACGGACTTCGTATTCCCGACGATATCGCCATCATCGGATACACGGATGAGCAGCACGCCAATTATGTGGAACCCAAGCTATCTGCCGTATCGCATCAGACTTATAAGATGGGGGAAACAGCCTGTCAACTGCTGATTGATCAGATTAAGGGAGACAGGACGGTCAAGCAAGTGGTGATTCCGACACATTTGCAGATAAGGGAGAGCAGCATAAAAGAAAAATAAGTCCTGTATTTTATATCATTTACTTTTTACCGTTGATTTTTTATCCTCCTAATTAACTATATTTCATTTAGAAATAGTTATTTTTGTAGAAACAAACACTTTATGAAATCAAACTACACAATCTTTTTAATAGTACTATTCATTACATTAAATGCATGTCATAAATCTGATATTATCCCTCAACTCCAATTAGCAGATTCATTAATGCTTAGTAAACCTGATAGTGCTTTAAACTTATTAAGAAGTTTTTCTATTCAAGAAATACCCAGTAAATCAGCTAAAGCAATGTATGCATTGCTCTTAACACAAGCTTTAGATAAAAATTACATTCAACATCAAAATGACTCTATAATATCGATAGCAATCGACTACTATAAAAATAAAGATAACAACAATTTAAAAGCTAAATCATATTTTTATCTTGGAAGGGTATACCAAGATAATGAAGAATATGTAAAAGCAACAGAGGCGTATTTAACAGTTCTGAAATCTACCCCGACTGATAAAACCTTTATATTACAGGTTTACAATAATTTAGCGATGTGCTACGAAAATCAAGAATTTTATATTCAGGCAATAAAAACATATAAAGAATCTTATTCTACTGCTGAACTATTAAAAGATAAATATGGTATTCTTCATGCGACGCGAGGCTTAGGTAACATTTATGCAATACAAGACGATGAAGACAGCGCACTAACTTATTATCAAACATCCTTAGCCATAGCACAATCTATCAATGATTCCATATGGCAGACTGCCATATTATGTGATATAGCAAAAGTTTATGATAATTTAGGAATGCATATAGAAGCAAAAAAGAATATAGAACATGCATTAAAATATGCACCTTATAATACAAGTTTTTCTTCCATTTACTTTTGGAAAGGGATTATTTTACGCAATTTGGAAGAAACAGACTCTGCTATTTGTTATTTATCCAAAGCTAAAATCAATGCAGATATCTATGCAAAAGCATCTATCTACCAAACATTATACGAAATAGATAAAAAAAGAAAAAAATATGAGCAAGCTATTTTATACAATGATACAGCATTAGTTTATTATGATTCTATACAAAAGATGGTTCATCATACAGAGATTAATAGTCTCATAAAAAAACACTCTACAGAAATGTATGAACAGCGCGTAGAAAGTCAGTACCAAAAAGATAAAGCAGTATTAATCATTTGCATATTATTGACAATATCCTTTGCCATATTTATACTAATGTACATCAGCAACCGCAATAAAATAAAATACATATATCTACAGCAACTTCTTATGAAAAACCAAACAGAAAAAGCTGTATTAAAAGAAGAAATTAAAACAATATCACACACTAACAAAATTAACGAACAAAAGTACATAGATATAGTAAATAAAAGATTTGAATTATGGCATCAAAGCCTTCAAACATGTGTACGTCTATTCAAAACCACCACATCCTATAAGAAAATACAATTAATTGAAACATCTAAAATAAAAAGAGAAAAAGGAGTATCCCAAGAAGATATTTCATTAATTTATCAAGAAATAAATGAAGTTTTCACGGAAGCAATGCAGGAGCTTCTTAACCAATATCCAAATCTAACGCAGGAAGATCTCTATTACTGTATACTTAATTATCTTCAACTTTCTAATGATACTATCAAAAAATGTATGAGGGTTGAAAGTCAATATGCGCTCAACCAAAGAAAGTATCGCATAAGAAAGCAACTATCCAATCAAACTTTCTCTGTAATATTTGATCTTAAAAACGATAAAAGATAGTCCTGCAAAAGAAAGTGTTATCATTATCTCATTTTTGTTATATCAAAAACGCAACACCCTGATTATCAAGATCGATTATCTTTCATATTGTTATTTCATGTTATTGTTCCGCATACGCAAACATCGTAATTTTGCAACAAACCAATAACATAAAATCAATATGAAACGAAATCTACTTTTATTCTCTCTTATGGTTATTTGTTCAAATCTTATCTTTGCAATGCCATTAGATACAAGAAAACAAATCAAGATGAAGGTCAGAGTAAAGATAGAGCACCGCTCTGCAAATTTACCATCTCCTGTACAAGCCTATGTAAATAACTCATTATTAGAAATAGAATTCGAACATCCTAGCAATGATGTAACAATACTCATAATTAATTCAACTACCGGTGAAACAGTTTACTATGAAAAAACAACATCTTTCGAGAAAATCAAATTCATCAACTTAGATAAACACTACAAAACTACAGAATATACTCTTAAAGTATCCTCTCCTTTATGGGTAGCTGTAGGAGTAATTTCCATAGAATAATAAAGTTATGAAACGTACCAAATATTCTATATTTATCATACTGTTTGCATTACTTTGTCCTTCATGCAACTCTAGAAAAAAATCATCACATAATGACAGAGAGATAATTGCAGAATTAGGAGAAGAAGTACTTTATACTGATGAATTAAATACGATCATTAAACAAGAACTCTTTGACGAACTAAACAAAATTTATGAAATAAAGAAGAAGGCAGTTGAGCAATTAATAAACGTTAAGTTACTACAGAAAGAGGCTGATAAAAAACAACTATCTTATCAGCAATATATTGATAATTATACAGATAATCAAATCCAGCGATTGGGAATAGATTCTCTTTCAAAACGTTATAATCTGAAATCAATTATAGAATTTCGTGATGCTAATATGTATAATGTAGCCACAAACTCTCCCACTGGAAAGATATCAGAATTATATCGCTTGAAAGGATTTATTATAGATAATTTGCTGGATTCTTTAAAACAAAATAAAAGAATAGTGCAATATATTTATCCTCCTAAAAGTCCATCCATTGATTTAAGCAATCTGCACACTTATTATAGAGGAAATCTTCAATCAAAAGTATCTATTATCATTATATCTGATTTTGATTGCGAATCTTGTATTAATGCTCACAATCTATATGAAACAATATATCAAAAATACAAAGAAAAAGTCAAATTTGGCTATATCCACTATTCGGCAACACCAACTTTTGCCCAAATAGCAAGTGAAGCAGCCAATAGACAAAATAAGTTTTGGGAATTCCATGACTCATTATACACGCATAAAGGATACATAGATTCAATAACTGTATATAATATAGCACATAGTACATCCATGGATATTAACAAATTCAAGAAAGATATTGAAGATGATGCAGGGAAAAAATTAATTGAAAAATCGATAAATCAATTAGTACTACTCGGTGTTTATGCAACCCCAACAATTATCGTAAATGGACGTTTGATTGTTAATTCCAACTCAAAACGAGAGATTTGTCATCTTATTGACGAAGAACTATCAAAATAATTTTTATTTATCCACATTTATTAAAAACTGTATTATGAAAAAAGTTACTTTTTTTTGTTTCAGCATTTTATTAGCTTCTTGTTCTCTAAATGAAGAAGAAAGAGCGATGAGTGCAAGTGAAAACACACAATTATCTGACGAACTAGAAAGTGTAGTTGCTGATTACGAATTAACATTAAAAGGATATTCTTTTGATGAGTTAAACAAAGAGAAAGATGAATTAACTCCTACTACACAAGAAGAAACATGCGCGGAACCCGAATTAATCAAGGCTATCCAAGATTCATTAAACAAACTAATCTTAGCTTATGACAGTAAAACACGAACTGACACAAGAGCTTATGGCGGAAATGCCCCCAAAGTTGGAGTATTTAAGTATGGTACTTGCAGTGGTAATCGAGAATTTGTATACCGAATGGACTGTGAAGATGGAGGAGATACACATGCAACCGGCAATGTTGGTTCTACAACCGTTGATGGAAATGTAAGATTTAGATTTTGCTTAGTAGATCCAGGTAATTATGGTGGAGGTACTCTGATTTTATATGATTATGTATGGAATATCAATGAAGGTGATGTAGATCTTGTAAAGAGATATCATGACAATGAGGATCATAAAAATAAAAACAGCTTAGAGGATAACGGAGGTTTAGTATCCACTGGTTTATCTAATTTCGGGCATAATACAACTCTTTACTGGAGATTTAGTGACAAGCCTGCACAAAAATTAGGCTTTCAACATGGAGTTTTAAGAAAAGCTAGTTCAACACCTATTCCTAATGCAATAAACAGCATATACATAGACGACGAAAATGGAAAGAACGGAAATGAAGCTATCTTGTGGACATATAGAGCTATCAAGAATGGTCCAACAGGACCTCTTGTTCCACAAATATCTAGTCGTAATTTAAACGGTGAAACATTTAGGGGCATTACGACAGGCAATAACACAACTTATTATATCGATATAATGAACTTATAATATGCTGTTTCCAGACAAGTTCCTCAATATTGAAAATTATTAGATCACTCTCCAATAAAAATTCCCTTTATTTTAGTATAATTCTCAATAGAATCAACTAAAATAAAGGGAATTTTAATATTTTAAGTACGCCGATTACAAGGACTACTAAATTTCTATCCTACCAAACTTTACTTGTAATCAGCTCATAAACATACTTATTTTCAACAATCTAATAATCTGAAACTACCGATTCCAGTTTTATATCAAAGACCAAAACAGAATATCCGGGCATACCATCCCGGTCACTAGTTCCATATCCCATATCCCAAGGTAAATAAACAGTCCATCTCTCTCCTGTCCTCATCCTCTGCAATGTTTCGATCCATCCATCCACTGGTATAATATGAGGAGGATTAGACATTGAAATAGGATTCACCCAGAATTCTGTTGGAGAATCAAAGTCCCCAGGATCTTTTCCGGTAAAGTTCTGATCAAACACCTCACCTGTATAATAAGATCCACGATAATACGCTGATACAACATTCGGTATTACAGGACGTCTCCCCTCGTCATTTTTCACCGTTCTCTTATAGAAAATCTTCATTCCCGGATCCGTAAAAGGTACAAAGAATTCCAATTCAGGATCAGTTTTTGCATCATACACCTGCTGCAAAGAATCTAAAAAGGCCTCGTTACGCGCCCGCCAATTGGCAAACTTTCCCTCTTCTTCGGTTTCGCTACAAGAAACAAAAGCCAAAGCCAGTAATACTAAGGAGAATAAATAGATTTTTTTACTCATTCGTTAATGGTTTATTGTAAAGTTTTCAATAATGAGGTGATGCTCACTCTGTCTGCAATGATATTGTTCAGTTCAGAGATAGCTACACGCTCTTGCTGCATGGTGTCGCGATTACGCAATGTCACGCAGTTATCTTCTAATGTCTGATGATCCACTGTTACGCAGAACGGAGTACCGATGGCATCCTGACGACGATAACGCTTGCCGATACTGTCTTTTTCGTCATACTGGCAGTGGAAGTGGAACTTCAGAGCGTCGATGATCTCACGGGCCTTTTCAGGCAGACCGTCTTTCTTGATCAACGGCATAACAGCCAGTTTCACCGGAGCAAGGGCAGCAGGCAATTTCAGCACAACACGGCTTTCTCCGTTTTCCAGTTGCTCTTCACAATAAGCAGCGCTCATGATGCTCAGGAACATACGGTCTACACCGATAGAAGTTTCAATCACATACGGAGTGTATGATTCATTCAATTCCGGATCGAAGTATTTGATGCTCTTGCCGGAGAATTTCTCATGCTGAGACAAGTCGAAGTTCGTACGGGAGTGGATACCTTCCACTTCTTTGAAACCGAATGGCATCAGGAACTCGATATCTGTTGCAGCATTGGCATAATGAGCCAATTTATCGTGGTCGTGATAACGGTAGCTGGCATCACCGAAGCCCAGCGCTTTATGCCATTTCAGACGAATCTCCTTCCATTTCTTGAACCAATCCAGTTCCGTTCCCGGTTTTACAAAGAACTGCATCTCCATCTGTTCGAACTCACGCATACGGAAGATGAACTGACGGGCAACAATCTCATTACGGAAAGCCTTACCAATCTGGGCAATACCGAAAGGTACTTTCATACGACCGGTTTTCTGCACATTCAGATAGTTTACAAAGATACCCTGTGCCGTTTCCGGACGAAGATAAATCTTCATGGCACCGTCTGAAGTCGATCCCATTTCTGTAGAGAACATCAGGTTGAACTGACGAACTTCCGTCCAGTTCTTAGTACCGGAAATAGGACATACGATCTCTTCATCAACAATGATCTGACGAAGTTCATCCAGATTATTATCATTCAGTGCTTTTGAGAAACGAGTGTGAAGTGCATCACGCTTAGCCTGATGTTCCAACACACGTCCGTTGGTAGAACGGAATTGAGCCTCATCGAATGATTCACCAAACTTCTTGGCGGCTTTTGCTACTTCTTTATTGATTTTATCGTCATATTTAGCCAACTGATCTTCGATCAATACGTCTGCACGATAACGTTTTTTAGAATCCTTATTGTCAATCAAAGGGTCATTGAATGCATCCACGTGTCCGGAAGCCTTCCAAATGGTAGGGTGCATAAAGATGGCAGAGTCGATACCGACAATGTTTTCGTGCAACAGCACCATGCTGTCCCACCAATATTTTTTAATGTTGTTTTTCAATTCAACGCCCATCTGACCGTAGTCATATACTGCGCCTAGTCCGTCGTAGATATCGCTTGAAGGAAATACGAAGCCGTACTCTTTACAGTGCGATACAAGTTTCTTAAAAACGTCTTCTTGTGCCATTTTCTTTTCTATATCTATTAATTTGAATTACCTTTTTTCGTAAAAAGTGCCACAAAGATAGGCATTTATCTCATAAATAAGACAGGGAGGGTATTAATTTATCTTATTCTTCTGTTTGTTCCTGCTCCTGATCTGCTTTCTTCATCTCTTTAGTCAACATACTTTCGGGCATATAATATTTAAAAGGAATGCGCATACACTTTGTTTTCTTCATGCGGTCACGAAGTGCACTGTTTGCCACAAAATAAACGCGGGATACCGATACTTGTCCCGGTGTCACTTGTTCGGGACGTTCAAAACCAGGACTGGTCAAAGCAGTTTGGAATGTACCCAGCCCATCAATCGTCACAGACTGTCCCATAGAAAGCAAATAGCGGATGGCATCCGCTACTTCCACCAATATGCCTTCAACCTGACCACGGTGGAAACCTCCCCGCAGCTCCACCACTTGGGCTAGTTCTTTGTTCTGTACTCCGCCTCTATCCTGTATTTTACTTGGTACACCATACCATAACTCTTTTCTTTCTCCGGACGTCAAGTCCGCTTTCTTTCTTACTACATAAGGGATTGCCATGTCTTATACTCCTTTCTTGTTTCGTTTATATTTTCATTCTGTACGACACCCGGGTGTCAGCACGTATGACACCCGGATGTCAGACATCACAACACCCGGGTGTCGTACAGCACGAGCCCCGGGTGTCATACATATCTTCTTCGCAACAAAGTTAGACTATTATAGAAAGAAAACAAACTAATATTTATATATTTGTTTCCATAAACTTTAATATACCCGCACACACTATGATAAAAATACTACTGCTGATCGATTATTCCAGTGAATTTGACAGAAAATTGCTCCGCGGACTTGTACAATATTCCAAAGAAAACGGACCTTGGCTTTTCTATCGGCTTCCATCCTATTACAGCGGCATGTATGGAGAAAAAGGTATTCTCAAATGGGCAAAAGAATGGAAAGCTGACGCCATCATCGGACAATGGAACAATGACACCGTCAATCTACTGAAAGAACTGAATATTCCGATTGTATTGCAGAATTATCACCATAGAAGCACTACTTACTCCAATCTGACGGGCGACTACAAAGGAACGGGCAGAATGGCCGCCCAATTCTTCGCCAAGCGGATGTTCCACAACTTTGCTTATTTCGGCATAAACGGAGTTGTCTGGTCTGACGAACGTTGCGAAGGCTTCCGTCAGGAAGTTAAACGGATAGGCGGCAACTTTTATTGTTTCGAATCCGATAAGCATGAAGACGAAATCAGAATAGAAGTAAGCCAATGGCTGCAAGAGCTTCCTAAACCCATAGCGTTGTTCTGCTGCGACGACTCACACGCACTATTCATTTCGGAAACCTGCAAGATAAGTAACATACACATACCGGAAGAAATCTCCCTGTTAGGAGTCGACAATGATGACTTGATCTGCAATATTTCCGATCCTCCCATCTCCTCCATAGAACTGGAAGTAGAAAGAGGAGGATATTCCATAGGCAGGCTCATTCATCAACAAATCAAAAAGGAACATGAAGGGACCTTCAATATCGTCATCAACCCTATCCGCATAGAATTGCGGCAATCCACAGAAAAGCATAATATAAAGGACCCTTACATTCTCGAAGTTGTAAAATACATAGAGAGTCATTACAATTCCGACCTGACCATAGAGTCTTTGCTGGCACAGATTCCGCTCTCACGCAGAAATTTTGAAGTGAAATTCAAAAATGCGATGCATACTTCCATCTATCAGTATATCTTAAACTGCCGGGTCAACCATCTGGCCGATTTACTTCTTACTACAGATCGTTCATTGGCAGACATTGCAACGGAAGCCGGATTCAAAGACTATAATAATATCTCCCGGATTTTCAAAAAGTTCAAAGGATGTTCCCCTTTGGAATATCGGGAGAAAAAAATCACGAACAGATAAAAAATAAATTATTCGTTTTTCGAATATAGCTTTTCGTTTTTAGTACCGGAGGCATTACTAAAGTGGCATATCTTTGTTCGGTAAATGTTAACTCTCAAAGTCAATCAACAACTTATGGAGCAAAAGAAAATCGTGCTATTCATCCTGATCACTCATCTGGCAGCATTTCTAGCAGGATGCAGCGGAAACAAAAATAGCGGAAATAATGACTCCTCTGATCTATGGAATAAGTTATCGAGCTACTTCCGCCCGCCCGCAGAATACGAAAATGTATATGGGAATTTTCGCTCTCCTTTATTATATTATAATGGGGATACAGTCAGAACCGTTGAAGACTGGCAAAGACGACGAACTGAAATCAAGGACAGATGGATGAGCCTGTTAGGACAATGGCCGCCTGTCATTACCGGACAAACATTTGAAATTCTGGATACTCTCCACCGTGAAAACTTCATGCAATACCGTGTCCGCTTCTACTGGACTCCCAACGAACAGACTGAAGGTTATTTGCTGGTTCCGGACAAAGAAGGCAAAAAGCCTGCCGTTATCACTACATTTTATGAACCCGAAACGGCTATCGGATTGGGTGGAAAACCTTATAGAGACTTTGCATATCAATTGACGAAAAGAGGATTTGTCACATTATCAATAGGAACAACGAAGACCACAGAGAATCAGACATATTCCATTTATTACCCCACCATTGAAAATGCAACTCTCCAACCACTTTCAGCATTAGCTTATGCAGCCGCAAATGCATGGGAAGTATTAGCCAAAGTACAGGACGTCGATTCTACAAGAATAGGCATCACAGGGCATTCTTATGGTGGGAAGTGGGCAATGTTTGCCTCATGCCTATACGAAAAGTTCGCTTGTGCGGCATGGGGAGACCCCGGAATTGTATTCGACGAAACAAAAGAGGGATATATCAATTACTGGGAACCCTGGTATTTGGGATATTATCCGCCACCATGGGAAAATACATGGAGCAAAAATGGGCATGATTATGCTAAAGGCATTTATCCGAAGCTCCGCAAAGAAGGATATGATTTGCATGAATTGCATACGCTGATGGCACCTCGCCCATTTCTTGTTTCCGGAGGATACTCTGACGGAACAGACCGGTGGATAGCGCTAAACCATACAATAGCGGTCAACCGGCTCTTAGGATACCGTAATAATGTCGCGATGAGCAACAGAGTCAATCATGACCCAACCCCTGAATCAAACGAAATTATATATGATTTTTTTAAATGGTACTTGCATTCAGCAAATAAATCTACCAAAGAGTAGAAAGATGCGTTTTTTGAATACACTTTTTCGTTTTTTTGCGCAAAAAATCAACTCTGGATGCCTAACTTTGTTCTATCAATTCATCCAAGTAACCTAAATTACTTGACTAAAATGATTAGCCTATGAAAAATATACACTAGAAAACATAAAATGCCCCATCTGCGAATGGGGCAATATTAATGCCATATTAATAAAACTAATCATAAATTATCGCCCAATTAATAAATAACACAATAATAAATTCATAATTAATAAATTAAAAGTGCTAGCTCAAAGGAATTAATAAAGCTAGCAGATGATTCCGAGTTAGTAATAAATATTAAACTATTAAAAATTCAATAGGTTAAATATATACTAAAAAGAGTAGAAACTAAAAAAAGTAAACTATGGAAGCGAATAATCGCAGAGATTTCTTAAAGAAAGCCGCATTAGCGGGAGCCTCCGCCCTAATGGCTCCCACACTACTGGCCGCTGAAGGCAAAGATGGAAGTGAATTCGTTCTCTCTCCGAGCAAAAGGACGGACAGCAAATTAATTGTACCGAAGAATAATGGTCTGAAAATCACAGGCACTTTTCTAGATGAAATATCTCACGATATTCCACACCAGAACTGGGGAGAAAAAGAATGGGATCTCGACTTTCAGCACATGAAAAGGATTGGTATCGATACCGTTATTATGATCCGTTCCGGATATCGCAAGTTCATCACTTATCCGTCCAAATATCTATTAGGAAAAGGATGCTATATGCCTTCCGTGGATTTAGTAGATATGTACTTACGACTGGCTGAAAAATATAACATGAAGTTTTATTTTGGGCTGTATGACACCGGTCATTATTGGGATACACGTGATATGTCGTGGGAAGTGGAATATAATAAATATGTGATTGACGAAGTATGGAATACTTACGGTGAAAAGTATAAGAGTTTCGGAGGCTGGTATATTAGCACGGAAATCAGCCGCAATACCAAAGGAGCTATCGGTGCATTTCATACCATGGGTAAACAATGCAAAGATGTATCGAATGGCCTCCCTACTTTTATATCCCCTTGGATTGATGGTAAAAAGGCAGTCATGGGAACCGGAAAAATGACAAGGGAGGATGCTGTATCCGTAGAACAACATGAGAGAGAATGGAATGAAATTTTTGATGGTATACACGATGTAGTAGACGCTTGTGCTTTTCAAGACGGACACATTGACTACGACGAACTGGATGCTTTTTTCACTGTGAACAAGAAACTGGCAGACAAATACGGAATGCAATGTTGGACAAACGCGGAAACATTCGACCGCGATATGCCCATCCGGTTCCTGCCGATCAAATTCGACAAACTCCGCATGAAACTGGAAGCGGCAAAACGTGCCGGATATGATAAAGCAATCACTTTTGAGTTTTCTCACTTTTTAAGTCCGCAATCAGCTTATCTGCAGGCAGGACATTTATATGACAGATACAGAGAATACTTTGAAATCAAATAAACTATATGAAAACAACAATTAATCTGGGTTATATCATATTCCTTTCAGTCGTTGCTGCTTTAGGAGGCTTTCTGTTCGGTTATGACACAGCTGTCATATCCGGCACAATAGCTCAGGTGACACATCTGTTTCAGTTGGACACCTTGCAACAAGGATGGTATGTAGGATGCGCATTGATCGGATCGATTGTCGGTGTTCTCTTTTCCGGAATATTGAGCGACAGCATCGGACGTAAAAGAACAATGATACTTTCTGCCATTCTGTTTTCTACATCAGCAATCGGCTGTGCTTTTTGCATTGACTTTAACCAGTTAGTTGTTTATAGAATCATAGGTGGCATCGGAATTGGTGTTGTTTCTATTGTATCTCCTCTTTACATTTCCGAAGTTTCCGTCGCACAATTCAGAGGCAGGATGGTCTCCCTGTATCAACTGGCCGTAACTGTCGGTTTTCTAGGAGCTTATCTTGTCAACTACCAGTTATTGGCATATTCAGAGAGTGGAAACCACTTACCTATCGCCTGGTTAGAAAAAATAGTAGTTACAGAAGTGTGGAGAGGTATGTTAGGCATGGAGACATTACCAGCCATAATATTCTTTATTATTATCTTTTTCATACCCGAAAGCCCCAGATGGCTGATAGTAAAAGGACAAGAAAGGAAAGCCACTTATATCCTGGAAAAGATCTACAATTCATTTAAAGAGGCTGATTTCCAGCTAAACGAGACAAAATCCGTCCTTGTTTCCGAGACCCGTTCAGAATGGTCTATCCTTCTGAAACCAGGTATTCTGAAAGCAGTCATTATCGGTGTATGTATTGCTATTCTGGGACAGTTCATGGGGGTTAATGCAGTTCTTTACTACGGGCCTTCCATTTTTGAGAATGCCGGTCTTTCAGGAGGGGATTCTCTGTTCTATCAGGTTCTTGTAGGACTTGTGAATACACTGACCACTATCCTGGCACTTCTCATCATTGACAAAGTAGGACGCAAGAAACTGATATATTATGGGGTATCCGGAATGGTCGTTTCATTGATACTCATTGGCAGTTATTTCCTCTTCGGAAATGCCTGGAATATTTCCAGCCTGTTTCTGTTAGCCTTCTTTCTGTGTTATGTTTTTTGTTGCGCCATTTCCATTTGCGCTGTGATATTCGTACTTCTCTCTGAGATGTACCCTACCAAAATACGCGGATTAGCAATGTCCATTGCCGGATTCGCTCTTTGGATCGGTACCTATCTGATCGGACAGCTAACCCCCTGGATGCTCCAGAATCTTACTCCAGCCGGAACATTCTTCCTGTTCGCCATCATGTGTGTACCGTATATGCTCATTGTCTGGAAACTCGTACCGGAAACTACCGGAAAGTCTCTGGAGGAGATTGAAAGATACTGGACCCGTTCGGAACGGTAAAATAGACCTTATTAAATAAAAAACTAACAATTATGGATTTAAAAAAATTAGCAAACCAATACAAAGACGAACTACTGAATAATGTTCTTCCATTCTGGTTAGAGCATTCTCAGGATCACGAATTCGGTGGCTATTTCACTTGTCTGGATCGTGAAGGCAACGTATTCGATACAGATAAATTTATTTGGCTGCAAGGACGCGAAGTTTGGTTATTCTCAATGCTTTACAATAAAGTTGAGAAAAAACAGGAATGGCTGGATTGCGCTATTCAAGGCAGTGAATTTCTAAAGAAATACGGACATGATGGAAACTATCATTGGTATTTTTCTTTGGATCGGGCAGGTAATCCTCTGGTAGAACCATACAACATCTTTTCCTATACATTTGCTACAATGGCTTTCGGGCAACTCAGTCTGGCTACAGGCAATCAGGAATATGCTGACATTGCAAAGAAAACGTTCGATATTATTCTCTCAAAGGCAGATAATCCGAAAGGTAAATGGAACAAAATCCATCCGGGCACACGTAATCTGAAAAATTTCGCCCTCCCGATGATCCTTTGTAATCTGGCACTTGAAATAGAACACTTGTTGGACAAAGAGTATTTGGAAAAAACAATAGAGACTTGTATCCATGAAGTGATGGAAGTATTCTATCGCCCGGAGCTAGGAGGAATTATTGTTGAAAACATAGGAGTGGACGGCAATCTCGTAGACTGTTTTGAAGGACGGCAAGTGACTCCCGGACACGACATCGAAGCGATGTGGTTTATCATGGATTTAGGAAAACGCCTGAATCGCCCTGATCTAATCGAAAAGGCAAAAAATGTAACCTTGACGATGATTAACTACGGATGGGACAAAGAATATGGTGGCATCTACTATTTTATGGACCGCAAAGGTTGCCCTCCCCAACAACTGGAATGGGACCAAAAACTTTGGTGGGTACACATTGAAACACTTATTTCCCTACTAAAAGGTTACCAATTGACAGGTGACAAACAATGTATGGAGTGGTTCGAGAAAATACATGAGTATGTATGGACGCACTTCAAAGATGCTCAATATCCTGAATGGTTCGGTTACTTAAACCGCCAGGGAGAAGTACTTCTGCCACTTAAAGGAGGCAAATGGAAAGGCTGTTTCCATGTCCCCAGGGGCTTATATCAATGCTGGAAAGTACTAGAAGAATTACAATAAATCTAATACCCAAAAACTTTTTTATTAACCAATTAAATTTTATCTTATGATGGAACAATGCTTTAAGCAAAAAAGTAGTTTCCGAACAATCAGAATCATACTATTCTCATTGTCGATGCTTTTTGCGTATGCCACAAATGGCTATGCCCAGAACATGGTTAGGGGAGTCGTCACAGACGTGACCGGTGATCCGTTGCCAGGAGTCAGCGTCGTTGTCAAAGGTACGACCACAGGTACCACTACCGATATTGACGGTAGATACTCTATCAATGTACCTTCCACAGGTACATTAATCTTCTCATACATTGGTATGGCCAAACACGAAGTTAAAACACAAGGACAAACAACCATCAATGTCAGCTTGTCAGAAGATGTATCAAGTTTGAATGAAGTTGTTGTAGTAGGCTATGGAACTCAAAAGAAAGTCCACTTGACAGGTTCTGTCGCTTCCGCTTCCTCAAAGGAAATATTAAAAACCACAGCAAGTAATATTTCACAAGCCTTGGTCGGGAAATTACCAGGTTTAGTAAGCCAACAATCTACCGGGCAGCCTGGAGCTGATGATGTATCTTTCTTAGTACGAGGTTATTCATCTTACAACGGTGCTAGTACCCCATTAGTATTAGTTGATGGAGTAGAACGTGAAATGGCACGCATAGATGCGTCAGATATAGAATCTGTTACTATTTTAAAAGATGCTGCGTCTTGTGCTGTGTACGGTATGAAAGGAGCCAATGGAGTTATATTAATTACAACCAAACAGGGAACAGAAGGTAAGCCTGTAATCACTTATCGAGGCAGTGTTACTTTCAACCATGCGACTAACCTCCCTAAAATGATGAATGGTACACAATACATGCAATACTACAACTTAGCACGTCAACTAGACAATATAGCAAATGGCTTGGAACCTGGTGAGGGATTTTTCACTGATGAAGAGATTGCAGCAACCTACAATGGGGACCCGACGGACGGATATGAAAATACAGACTGGACATCGCCCATATACAAAACTACTATGATGCATCAACATAACCTTTCTGTCAGTGGAGGTACAGATAAAACTAAATACTTTATCAGTGGTGGATTCCTACGCCACAATGGTATCATCAAAGACCATAAAAATCAACGTGGTAACTTCCGGTCCAATATCACAACAGAAATCAATAGAAACCTCAATGTTCAGTTAAATATTGCTGGCAATATACAAGATTACTATCGGCCAGGAGGATATACTTATGAAAACCAAAAAGGTTACAATCTCTTCCATTTAATGTTATATTCACTACCTTATGTTCCTCAAGAATATAATGGGTATCCCACCTCCGGTTACCGTCAATCCGGTAGTGCAGCCAATGCTGTATATGGATCAGCTAACTCAGGATTTGAAAAAGCACGTAATGTCCGACTGGAAACATCTGCCAAAATAGAATACTCATTCCCCTTCTTAAAAGGTCTAAAAGCAAGTATGTTTGCAAGTTGGGACTACTATGATGGAGATGGCAAAACATTTACTTATGCCTATGATATAATGGCATTCACTCCAGCAGATAAAAACAACGCTAACAAAGGGAATGGATATTCACTGGTAAAAAGCGCAAATCTTTCACCAGAAGGAAATATGTATGTAGGGAATAACAAGAGACAAAAGGTAATGCTGCGTCCTTCTATCTCTTATAACAACAAAATTGGTTTGCATGATATAGGAGCATTATTTCTTTACGAACAAAAGAAAGAAAACTCAAGTTCATTTTCAGGAAGCCGCAAGGATTTTGATATATTTGACCTTCCTGAATTAAACTTCGGTGATGCCGCAACAGCTATCATTAACGGGTCATCTGGTAAATCTGCATATGCCGGATACGTGGGACGTTTAAATTATGCCTATGACAACAAATATCTTGTAGAAGCTTCTTTCCGCTACGATGGTTCCTACCTTTTCGCTGAAGGTCAGCGATGGGGATTCTTTCCTTCCGTCTCTTTAGGATGGGTTGCCTCTGAAGAAGACTTCTTCAAAGACTTATTTCCAAAAATCGATTACTTTAAACTTAGAGGTTCAGTCGGAATATTAGGAAATGATAATGTAGATCCTTTCTTATATCGTAAACTTTATGAACTAAACAGCAATAATGTAGCATTCGGAACCAGCCCATCTTCACAAAGCACATTATCCAATAAGGTCGCTTATCCAATGACCGACCTAACGTGGGAAAAATGTCGCACAATCAATCTCGGATTTGAAATGAATGCCTGGAATGGATTATTAGGAGTAGAATTTGATGTATTCTATAAATATACTTATGACATTCTCCAGAACATTACTTCCATCTATCCGGCATCTCTAGGAGGTCATGTACCCACCCGAATGAATGACGGAACTTTCGACAACAAAGGTTTCGAATTAATACTAAAACACCGCAATCAAATTAGTGATTTTAACTATAGCTTAACCGGAAATTTAACATATGCACATAACCGTATATTAAGCAAAAGACAAGCTGACGGTACATTACCTTGGCAAAGCACCTTGGGGAGTTCAATAGGAGATGTATGGGGGTTGAAATCGATGGGGTTATATCAAACTCAAGAGGAACTAGATAATGCTCCCAAACCTATTGGAACTAAACCACGCTTAGGTGATATCCGCTATATGGACATCAATGGAGATGGCCAGATTAATTCACAAGACCAAGTGAAGATTGCACGTAATTCACGTCCTGAACTGATGTTTGCCCTAATGGCCGATGCCAATTATAAAGGATTCGACTTATCTATTCAACTACAGGGAGCTGCCCTTTGCGACAAAATGCTGCAACAAAACTGGTATAATCTAAACGGTGTTACAGACCAAACTCCTTTAACCAAGCCTTTCTACGCAGGAGTAGACAATGCTCCACTTTATTTAGTAGAAAACAGTTGGAGACCTGACAACATTAATGCAGAATATCCACGGCTATCAATAAGTCCTGGAACCAATAACGCCCAGATTTCAGACTACTGGAAAAGAAATGGCGCATACCTACGTTTGAAAAACGTTGTGTTAGGATACACATTCCCTAAACAATGGATGAATAAACTTGGCGTTGGTAGCCTCAGAATATATGCAAGCGGTCAGAACCTACTAACTTTTACAGAATTTAAATACCTGGATCCTGAAAGTGCCAACGTAATTACCGGTTATTATCCGCAACAACGTACTTTCAGTGTAGGTGTTGATGTTTCATTCTAAACAGACTATTCATATGAAAAATATAAAAAAATACATATTAGGCATGGCTACAGCTTTATGTTTATGCCAGTCATGCGACGTATTGGATATTGATCCTACTGGAAATTACAGTGAAACTACCGCTTTTAATTCTATCAAAAATCTAGACTTATATGTAAAAGGTTTTTATAGCATATTCTACGTAAACTCACAATTATACGTAGATGCGAGTTGTTTGATGGATGACGGAGCTAGTGATTTGATCAAATATTCATGGTATGGAGTAGATGGAGGTAAAATGAATCGTTTCTTCTATCAAAGTAACTTCGTAACTCCTCAAGGCAATTTCCGTTCTAACTGGAATGATATGTATACTCGTATCCGCCAGTTGAATGAATATTTTTATGACTTAAAAAAATATGGAAACGGATTAAATCCGGAAGAAGTAGCTGCACGTACTGCAGAGGTCCGTTTCATGCGTGCTTTTGCTTATCAAGAATTGGTTATTCGACATGGAGGCGTAATTCTACGCACATCTGAGGAGTATATAGACGGCCCAGAAGAAAGAGCAAAAGCTCGTTCATCGGAAACCGAATGCTGGGATTTCATATTGGAAGAATACAAAAAAGCCGCTAATGATTTACCTGAATCATGGGCAAATAGTGACGCCGGACGTTTAACTAAAGGAGCAGCTTATGGCATGCAAGCACGTGCAGCCTTGTATGCGAAACGCTGGGATAAAGCAATTGAAGCGTGTGAGGAAGTATTAAAACTAGACTATACATTACTTCCTGGCACGAGTTATGAAAGCTATTATAAGATCTTCACATCTGTCAATAACAAAGAACTAATATTGCCCGTATATTACGAAAAAGGACAAAATAAGAAACAACATAATTTTGATACATATTTTTGTCCGCCATTTGACTCTAAGCCATGGACGGGTGGAGCTAATAACGGAGCTGCAGCTACTCCTTCAGATGAATATGCATCATCTTTTGACATTAAAGTTAATGGTGTGTATCAAGCTTTTGACTGGGATAAGCTTAACGTTTATGGAAACAAACCTTTTGATAATCGCGAGCCTCGCTTTTACGCTTCTATTTTATATAACGGGGCTTCATGGAAAGGACGCACTCTACAGCTATATGTTGACGGTGATGACGGATATATGGACTTCTCCACAGCTGGACAAGACAATGTTCATAGATCAACTACGGGCTATATCTTTCGCAAATTCATGAGTAATGACCCTGAATACAACTTCACTAATGTCTTAAGTGGCCAATATTGGATAGAAATGCGATTGGCAGAAATATATCTGATCCGTTCAGAAGCATATGCTCGCAAAAATGAGTTCGAAAAAGCATATGCTGATTTAAAAACAATTCGTGACCGCGTAGGATTACCCCAATTAGAACAAAAAAATAATTGGAGTGACTACCTAACTGATTTAGCCAAAGAACGTATTTGTGAATTAGGTCTGGAAGGTCATCGTTATTTTGACTTGATCCGTTGGGGGATTGCCGTACAAACGCTTAACCAAAAACGTCTGCATGGTATCAAGATAGAGAAAAAAGGTAATGATTTCGCTTATGAAAAAGTAGAATGTGACACACAAGATCGTTTGTTCCCGGAAAGATATACTATCTTCCCTATTCCTTTTAGCGAGTTGCAAACTAACATTCTTTGCGAACAAAATGATTTGTGGAAATAATATTATTTAAAAAGAAGAATTATGAAAATGAAATATTTATTTCACGGTTTATTAGCTTCAATCCTTCTCATTACTGCATGTCAAGAGCCAGATGATTTGGTAAGAAGCGATAGTGAAAACATTAATATTCTTTCTGTTAAAGGATCTCTAATATCCGATGCAGACAAGCAATATGATGCTATTGTCGATGAAGCAAATGGTACTATCACAGTACAGGTCCCTTATTATATCTCGGATACTGAAAAAATTCAAGGAGACTTGACTCAAATGAAAGTTACTGCAAACATGCCCACAGGTGCAAGATTCGAGCCTGAAATCTCTGGCATTCATGATTTGGTTGCAGGCTTCCAATCTACATTAATCAAAGAAGATGGAACAAAAACCCTTTACACTTTCAAAGCAATTTATGCTAAATCAAAATCAGCGCTCATTACTAAAATAGTGTTACCGGATATACCAAATCCATTGATCACAATCAAATCACCTGAGAACGAAGGTGAAAATGGGATTATCGTTATTTATAAAACATCTTCCTCCATTGATGCTGCTATACGTTCGGCACAACTATTTACCTCACCATGGGCTACTATTGAATCAACAGCTATGGATTCAGAAGGTTATATTGATTTAAGCCAAATGGCAGACATCTATGTTATCGCACAAGATGGAGTTACCAAGCAGAAGTATACTGTCGAAATCCAAACTCCTTCTTTCGTTGCTCCGGGAAGAATCGGCTATAAATCCTTATTATTCGGATTCCAAACAACCCCTGCTGATCCTAGAGGTTTCGTTCCTACAAATAACCGTAGTCTAGCCATAGTTAACAATTATTTGATAGTAAGTAGTACAACCTTAGACTTTGTAGTCCTAAACCGTTATAGCGGTGAACATCTGAAAGATATACAAGTTAATACGACAGGATTGCCTACCGGACTTATCCATGCAATCACACAAGATGATGCCAATCACATGGTAGCCATAACTTTCTGTGCAGCTAATAACCCATGGAGCAAAAATCAGTTATTCGAGATTTATGTTTGGAAAAACGGCATTACCAATCCACCAACAAAAATTATGTCCGAAGATATTCTCACTAGTGATGTTTTTGCTCAGTTCCGTAGTACCAATGCTAGTGTTGCAACTACAGGAACGTGGGATATGGGACGTACCGTATCTATAAAAGGAGACATTACAAACGGAACTGCCATATTAATGTCATTAGCAAATAGTGTAATGAACCGGGTTCTTCGGGTAAAAACAGAAGATGGAAAAGTTATCTCCGTACATGGCTCAGCCAAAGGTCTCTATAGCTGGTACCTGCAAAGTAAACCTATTCCTATGACAACAGAAGACGAATGTGATTATATTATGAGCTCCAACAATGCCCGAAAGAATGTGATCTATACTCCCAAAGAAGGAAGTCAGATAATATTTGATCCTAAAGGTAATTGGTGGGGTGGTAGTCTGATTGGTACAGCATATACCGAATTTAATGGTGTAAAACTAGTGGCTGTCCAAAATTCCAACACAACTTCCAAACCTCAATATTGTCGCCTTTGCATAGGAAATATAACTTCTATGACTACGACGGCAATGGCAGACGCACAAATAATGGATTCACGCTTGGACAATTATGACCCTGCATTCGGACCAACTGGACCCAATGGGAATAACAGTTCTCTAACCGGAATGACTTCATTCTATAATGCAATCGGTGAAAATCCAAACTCAACAGGCGACATAGCTATCGGTCATAGTGCTGACGGTAACTCTATACAAGTTTACATGTTAACTACTGACCATGGTATTATAGCATATGAATTAACGAAGTATAATCTATAATCATTGTTTCAATCAAAAGTCGATATTGCCCCAAAAGCTTATCGACTTTTGATTTCCTAAAATTGGAATTGTTTATCTATATTCCTGTAAATATTATAATTGGTCATGAAAATAAAAGTTGGTCTGATAGGTTTTGGGCGCATGGGACAGTTTTATCTAAAAGAAATGCAAAAAAGCGGTCAATGGGACATTGTATACATCTGTGATGTAAATACAGATGCTCTAGAACTTGCCAAATTATTATCACCCGAATCCAAAACCATCACAGATGAACGTATTGTCTTCGCAGATAAAGATGTACAGGTAGTAGGTCTCTTTGCACTCGCTGACTCTCGAAAAAGACAAATCGAGCAAGCTATTCAAAGTGGAAAACATATCATATCAGAGAAACCAGTGTCTGATACCATTGATAAAGAATGGGAAGTAGTAAATCTCACAGAAAAGTATGATCGCTTCTCCACTGTCAATTTATATCTACGCAATTCTTGGTATCACCAGACTATCAAACAGTTTATTGAACAAGGTGAAATCGGAGAATTAGCAATTCTTCGTATTTGCCATATGACTCCCGGACTTGTTCCTGGTGAAGGCCACGAATATGAAGGTCCGGCATTCCACGATTGCGGAATGCATTATGTAGATATTGCCCGATGGTATGCTAACAGTGAATACAAAACCTGGCATGCACAAGGAGTCAACATGTGGAACTATAAAGAACCTTGGTGGATACAATGTCATGGGACCTTTCAGAACGGAGTAGTATTTGATATTACACAGGGGTTTGTATATGGCCAATTATCAAAAAACCAGACACACAATTCCTATGTTGATATTATTGGTACAAAGGGAATTGTACGCATGACGCATGATTTCCAAACTGCTGTAGTTGATCTTCACGGAGTTCACGAAACACTACACTTAGAAAGACCATTTGGCGGTAAGAACATAGATGTATTATGCAAATTATTTGCTGATTCCATCAAAACAGGAAAACGTAATTCCCGACTACCATTCATACGAGATTCCGCTATTGCCTCAGAGAATGCATGGCTCTTTCTGAAAGATGCCCACCAGCATGTTCTTCCGGCAATTGGTGAACTACAAACTCTTGAAGAAATCCGTGAACGAAGGAAACACCTGAAAAATGGATACGGATTACTACAGAGTCATAGGTATAATCTTATTAAATAAATACAATAATACTATGTCAGATTTTTCAAGAAGAAAATTCCTAAAAACTGGAGCTGCCGCATTAGCCGGTATCACAATAGCTCCTAATTCAATTCTAGGTATGAGCCATGGTCATATCTCACCCAGTGATAAGTTAAACATCCTTGGCATTGGAATTGGTGGACGTGGTGCTAGTGCAATCCGCAGCATGTCCAGCCAAAATATTATTGGGCTTTGTGATGTAGACTGGAAATATAGCGGACATGTATTTGATGAATACCCTAAAGCAAAACGTTATTATGATTATCGCAAAATGTTTGATGAATTGGGCAAATCAGCGGACGCTGTAATGATAGCAACCCCTGACCATACCCATGCTCTTATTGCGGCAGAAGCCATCACAATGGGAAAACATATATATTGTGAGAAGCCATTAACACACACCGTATATGAATCACGCCTATTAACCAAACTCGCAGATAAATATAATATTGCTACCCAAATGGGAAACCAAGGCGCTTCAGGAGCTGGTGTCCGCAAGATCTGCGAATGGATATGGAACGGAGAAATTGGTGAAATCACTAAAGTAGAAGCATTTACTGATCGTCCTATCTGGCCCCAAGGACTTAGTCGACCAGACAAGGCAGAAAGAGTACCCAAGACATTAAATTGGGATTTGTTCCTCGGTCCTGCTCAGTACCGTGATTATAATCCTATTTATACTCCTTGGAACTGGCGAGGTTGGTGGGATTTTGGTACAGGTGCATTAGGTGATATGGCATGTCATGTTCTTCATCCGGTATTTAAAGGATTAAAATTAGGATATCCTACTAAAGTACAAGGTAGTTCGACATTGCTTATGACAGATTGTGCTCCCAATGCTCAAATGGTTAAATTCACATTCCCAGCTCGCGATAATATGCCGAAAGTTGCAATGCCAGAAGTGGAAGTTTATTGGTATGATGGCGGCATGAAACCAATGCGTCCAAAAGGTTTCCCTCAAAACAAAAATTTGAATGTAGATGGTGGAGGTGTCATTTTCCACGGAACAAAAGACACATTGATCTGCGGATGCTACGGAAGAAAACCTTGGTTACTCTCCGGTAGAGATCCTAAATGTCCACCAGTATTACGTGAAGTTAAAGAAACTCATGAAATGGACTTTGTACGTGCCTGCAAGGAAAATGCCTCAAGCCGTATTCAGACTACTTCTCCCTTCAAAGAAGCAGGACCTTTCAATGAGATGGTAGTAATGGGAGTACTTGCTATCAGGCTTCAATCACTAAATCAAGAATTGTTATGGGATGGTCTCAACATGAAATTCACAAACATAGACCCTAATGCTACCATCCAAACAGTCATCAAAGATGGCTTTACGATTAAAGATGGGCATCCAACCTTCAATAAACAATGGACAGACCCAATAAATGCTCAAGCATTTGCTCAGGAATTAATCAAGCATACTTACCGAGATGGATGGAAGTTACCGGATATGCCCAATAATTAACTATTAAACATTAATTTAGAATCATGAGAAATCAATTTTATCCACTAATTTATAGTCTTATAGCCGGAGTTTTGGTATCTTGCAACGGCAATAAGAAAGTTGCAGTATCACAAGATGACACCTCATCTAACTTCATAACTTTATCGTGTTCCAAATCATTAAAAGCTTCTGAGATTGACAGTATACAATTTCCCATTGACAAAGATGGCTATATCACCCTTTTTGACGGAGAAACGTTCAAAGGTTGGCGTGGATATGGTAAAGAACAAGTTCCATCTAAATGGACCATCGAAGACGGTAGTATTAAATTCAATGGGAGTGGTATTGGAGAAGCTCAAAATAGTGACGGTGGTGACCTAATCTTCGCACATAAATTTAAAAACTTTGAACTGGAATTAGAATGGAAAATATCCAAAGGCGGTAATTCCGGAATTTTCTACTTAGGACAAGAAGTCACATCTAAAGACAAAGATGGAAACGATCGATTAGAAATGCTTTTTATGTCTGCACCTGAATACCAGATATTAGATAATGCAGTTCACCCAGATGCTCAATTAGGCAAAAGCAATAATCGGCAATCAGCTTCTTTATATGACTTGATCCCTGCTATTCCACAAAATGCCAAACCTGCCGGAGAATGGAATAAAGCAAAAATTATGGTATACAAAGGTACGGTTGTTCATGGCCAAAACGATGAGAACGTTCTTGAATATCATCTATGGACACGAGAATGGACAGATTTACTGCAATCCAGTAAGTTTAGCGAGCAAGAACGTCCTTTAGCATTTCAATTATTAAATAACTGTGGTGGTGACAACAGAGAAGGATTCATTGGCTTTCAAGATCATGGTGATGACGTATGGTATCGTAACATCCGCATAAAAATCCTTGATTAATTATTATTAGCATTATCAAGAGAGGATTTCTATTACAAAAATTTATAGTGACCTCTCTTGATATAAAATATAAAACATTTATTTATACTATGCCATCTTTCTTCCAAAAAATACAAGAGCAACTGCATCATTACTTAATTCATATAAGATCCCGACATATGCTCTGAAAACAGGAGAATTATTGCATTATCAAATTTCATTAATAAGCTTGGAAGCGTTGATTATATGTATTTCGCAGTCTGAAAAAAGCTACGAAGTAATCAAACTAATAAAAAAGATACAAAGAGAAAAAACAAAAGAAGTCGTAAATCCGGTATTCTGGAGTGATAACTTCATTTCATTGTTCCCTAATGAGACCCGTACCATCACTGCGACAGTATCCATAGAGGATTTACATGGAGAAAATCCTATAATTATTATTAAATAACTAATAAAACCAAGAAACATGAAACTATTACTTACAACCTTGGCAATAGTCTATCTAAGTTTGTTCATGAGCCTGCAAGCACAAGAACAGGTACGGGTTATCCCCTATCCTGCTGAAGTCACCATGCAAGCAGAAACGTGTAAACTCAAATCGGGTCAGAAAATCCACTATCTGGATGCCAGTTTATATAAAGAAGCAGCATTCCTTGAAAAGAAACTCGCTGATTTAAACTATAAAATGAAAGTAATCCCCGGCAAAAAAGCTGCGAAAGGAATCAACTTATCATTAGACAATAGACTGCAAAACAAAGAGGGCTATCAGCTGATTATCGCCCCCAAACAGGTCCTAATCAAAGGAGGAAGTCCAGCTGGAGTTTTCTATGGTATTCAAACGCTATTACAGCAGTTAACCAACGGAGATCTAAGATGTGGAACGATAGAAGACGCCCCGCGTTATGAATGGAGAGGATATATGCTTGATGAAGCACGTCACTTTTCCGGCGAAAAAAGGGTAAAACAAATCCTTGACCTGATGGCATATTATAAGATGAATCGCTTCCATTGGCATCTGACAGACGCACAAGGATGGAGAATCGAAATTAAACAATACCCTAAACTGGCAACTATAGGAGGAGAAGGTTGCCATAGTGATCCGGATACACCGGCACAATATTATACACAAGAGCAGATCCGTGATATCATAGCATATGCCAAAGAACGTCATATTGAAATTATACCCGAAATAGACATGCCCGGACATGCCACAGCAGCCAATAAAGCTTACCCGGAATACTCAGGCGGAGGAACGGAAGAACATCCGGAATTCACTTTTAACGTTGGCAAAGAAGAAACTTATACTTATCTGACTAATATACTAAAAGAAATAGCTGCCTTATTCCCTTCTCCATATTTACATATCGGAGGCGACGAAGTAGCTTACGGAATCAAGGCATGGGAAACAGACCCACATGTACAAGCACTATTGAAACGCGAAGGGTTACAAACTGTAAAGGAAGCAGAACGCTACTTTATGCATAGAATGACAGATGTAGTAAACTCACTAGGTAAAACTTTAGTCGGTTGGGATGAACTTCTCGACTTGAATGTAAAGCAAGATAATACTATCATTATGTGGTGGAGGCATGATAAACCCGATTACCTGCGCAAATCACTGACCAAAGGATATTCGACTATCATGTGTCCGCGCAAACCGCTTTATTTTGACTTCGTACAATATAAAGACCACAAATGGGGACGAATCTGGGACGGATTCTGCCCAATAGAAGATGTATATGCTTTCCCCGACAAATGGTTTGCCGAATGGGGAGTGTCAGCCTCTGACCTCTCACATGTCAAAGGCATACAGGCCAATACATGGACGGAACTAATGCATACTAAAGATCGGGTAGATTTCATGATCTTTCCCCGCCTCTGCGCACTGGCAGAATCAGCTTGGTCCGCACCGACAGTCAAAGACTACGACAAGTTCCTGTCACGTATGGAAGATGCATTCACCTTATTTGATAAGCTGAATATTTATTACTTTGATTATCGTAATCCTCAGCACCATCCGGAACCGGCTGGTCCTGTCATCAAAAAGAAAGAAAAAATACAAATGGATTTCCGTGACTAAAAAAAGAAATGCTACATGAAGATTCTTATCTACTTTTTAATAATTGTACTGTGGAGCATCAATATGGAGGCAAAAGTCAAATTGCCTCCACTACTTAGTGACAATATGGTCTTACAGCAAAAAAGCAATGTACGAATCTGGGGAAAAGCGACTCCAAATTCTACTGTTGTAGTAACTCCTTCATGGGCAAATAAGGAAGTCAAAACCCATGCTGACGAAAAGGGGTGTTGGGAATTACAGATCACAACGCCTGCTGCCAGTTTCGAAGAATATACATTAACACTGACGGATGGAGAGCAATCTGTCACTTTGCAGCACCTCCTGATCGGAGAAGTCTGGTTATGTGCCGGACAATCAAATATGGTAATGCCTTTGAACGGATTTGATTATTGTCCCATAAGCGACTCCAATAATGTCATAGCAGATGCTCCCAATCATCCGGGAATACGAATGGTAACCATAAAGCCGACAGTAAAACTATCTCCGCAGGAGTATGCAGAAGGAAGCTGGCAGCAACCAACTACGGAAAATGCTCCGAAGTTTAGTGCAGCCGCCTATCATTATGCATTAACTTTACAACGGACCTTGCAGATTCCTATAGGAGTTATCACCTGTGCATGGGGAGGCTCAAGAGTAGAAGGTTGGCTACCTAAGGAAATACTACAAACCTACAAGGATGAAGACCTGACTTTAATAGGAAGTGACAAGACACCAGTCTATTTACAATCGATGTTAATGTATAATGGAATTTTATACCCCTGTCACAAATATACAATAAAAGGTTTTATCTGGTATCAAGGAGAAAGTAATGTAAGAAGTAGCAGAACATACGCCGAACGCCTAGCTACGATGGTAAAACATTGGCGATCAATATGGAAACAAGGAGACCTGCCTTTCTACTATGTTGAGACAGTCCCATTTGCCTGTGAATATAAAGAAGATGGCTACATAGGAGCATTATTGCGGGAAGCTCAACAAAAGGCGCTTTCACTCATTCCCAATAGTGGTATGATCGGAACAAACGACTTAGTAGAGACATACGAAGCTCCTCAAGTGCATCCTCACAATAAAAAAGGGATTGGAGAACGCCTCGCATATATGTCCTTGAATAAGACATACGGATATCAGGGAATAGAATCCGAATATCCATCTTATAAAAGCATGAAAATCAACGGAGAGACAATTGAAATCTCCTTTTCCCATGCAGAAAAAGGATTAAGCCCCTGGATGAATATCTCCGGATTTGAGATTGCAGGTTCAGATAAAGTCTTTTATCCGGCAGAGGCCTCTTTAAATCAGAAGGATCATACAGTAATTGTCAAATCCCCAACAGTCAAATCTCCCGTTGCCGTTCGTTACTGTTTTCGGAATTTCCTGAAAGGAAATCTGATTAATACACGCAATCTGCCGGTCAGACCATTTCGCACAGATAAGTGGTAATAAAAACATAAAATAAATGATGAAAAGAATATATTATACATATCCGGTTTTATTAGTCTGGCTTGTGTCGACATTGTTGCCACAATTTTGTATAGCTATGCCTAATGAACAGAAAGAAAACAATGATGTGGTCATAGAGAACGCGGAAATGCGTCTAATTATTAGCAATGACGGAAAAGCACGCAGCCTGATACACAAAGCTACGGGAGAGGAATGTCTGATAACAAATGCAGATGTACCTTTATGCGCTATTACCCAATACCGTCCTTACGATAATGAAAACTTCCTAATGTTTCCTGCAAAGCCACGCACCTTCCCAGCCAATAAAATTGAACGTAACGGAAATGAATTACGTATAGAATTTCAGGATACCTATGACATTGCCATCATAGAGTTAAATATCACAGATTATTATATAGGTTTCACTCTGAAGCAAATTGATTATCGTATCGAAGATTTTGGGGTAAAACGCAAAACTGAAATAGATGAAATCTCATTATTACAATTACCAGTACGTAAACGTGAGAACTTTGGTGAGTGGCTGAATGTATCATGGGATGAACAGACAGCCATATGCCTGCTAGGCACCCATCCGACCACCTATATCGATGCTTTTGCAAACAAGGAATATACTACGATGTATGCAGGACTTGATTTTCAAGTGAAACTATTCAATTCCGGTGCAGCACTGATTACTACTTCAAAAGAAAAACTGCTAACCTGTATTGATAAAGTAGAACGTGACTATCATATGCCTTTAGGAGTAGAAAGTCGCCAACGTAAAGAATATCAGTACTCCTATTATGAGCTACGTGATGTCACGACTAAAAATATAGATGAACATATTGCATATGCTCAAAAAGGTGGTTTCAAATCCATTGTCGTCTATTATGTTGATTTCGCCAAAGCTTGCGGACATTATGAATGGAGAAAAGAATATCCGAATGGAATGAAAGATTTGCAGGAAATCACTAATAAAATCAAAGCAGCAGACATGATACCCGGCATTCATATTCATTATTCCAAAGTAGCAGTGAATGACCCATATATCAACAACGGCATACCGGACTCCCGCACCAACCATATACGCGAATTTATTCTCTCGGAACCATTAGATGATTCAAGTACTATCATCACTATAGAAGGTAATCCGGAAGGCGTACGTATGGAGAAAGGACGACGTCTCCTGCAAATTGACAACGAGCTTGTCACTTATGAGAACTATACCACCGAACCACCATATCAATTTACGGGATGTGTACGGGGAGTATTTAACTCAAAAGCAGCCTCACATGACAAAGGACAACATTTCAGACTATTGGATGTAGATGACTGGCCCCTGTTTATCCGTGTCAACCAAAATACAGGAATCCAAAAAGAGATTGCCGAACGTTTAGGAAAAATCTACCACGAAGCAGGCTTTCGTTTTGTCTATTTTGATGGTGCGGAAGATGTACCGATGCCTTATTGGTATAATGTCTCCCGCTCTCAGATGATAGTATACAACGAAATGAAACCAACTCCATTATTTGCAGAAGGAGCATTGAAATCACATTATGGATGGCATATTTTAAGTCGTGGGAATGCTTTCGATATATTCCCTCCGGAACGTATCCGTCCGGCAATGAAGAAGTATACACTTCGATGTGCAGAGCAGATAGCCAAAGATTTTACTTCTGTCAATTTCGGATGGGTGAATTACTTGGCTCCCAACGACAAGACAATAGGCATGCAACCAGACATGTATGAATATATTTGCAGCAAAGCTGTCGCATGGAATTCTCCCATATCATTAGTTGGCAATTTAAAAGAGTTACAGAATCATCCTCGTACGGAAGATAACCTGAGAGTTATCAAAATGTGGGAAGAAGTAAAACTTCAAGGTGTCCTGACAGACAAACAGAAAGAATTACTCAAAAATCCCGAACAAGAATATCTTCTGATGAAAGATAAAAAAGGAAATTATCAGTTATACCCCTATCGTCAAATAACCAAGGATGACGAAAAGCCAATCCGGGCATTCATTTTCCAGAAAGCAGGAAGGACTTGTATCATTTATTGGCATATGAACGGTACAGGGCAACTCACTCTTGATATAGAAAAAAACAAGCTGTCTTTGATGAATGAGAGTGGTAAAAGAATACCTATCCGGTCAGCAGGAAGCAAAAGTATCCTCCCCGCAGCAGGGCGTCTCATATTGGAAACCGCTCTTCCACAAGAGGAAGTAATAAAATTATTCAGAAAAAGCATCGAAATTATTAAATAGAAATTATTCATCCTAATCTTTTGTATATGAGAAATATGATAACCGGTATTATTAGCATATTATGCTATTTACAATGTTTTGGAACTTTATCAGCCTCAGTGACTGCTAAAAATGAAAATGGAAACTTTGTATTAAAAAACAAGAATGTTGAATTAGTGTTTGCCAACGGAAAAGAATTCTTATTCAAGAAATTCCGCATGGATGGCATGAACATATTGCCTGTAAATGGAAGTACAACACATCCGTGGCAACTAATCTATCGGGGTCCCAACGGAGAGAACCCGACCTTAATGCCCCGATGGGGCGAATATAAAGGAGGCGAGATACAAAAAACTCAAGATGCCTCAACATTAATATTCACCTGGCAAATGGTTATAGATGCAGGACCGACGTGTCCGGTACGCATATTAGTCACATTAGGTAAAGATGCCGAACTACCGGAATGGCGCATTGAAGCAGAAATGCCGGAAGGATGGGTGATTACAGAATCTGAATTTCCCCGTATTGCTGTAAACAGACCGGAAGGAGCAAAAGGAATTCTTCCTGTCGGATTCGGGACCGAATACACAATCGGTAATGAAGGACAACTGCAATCACGTTATCCTTCGTGTACAGGCACAATGCAGTTAGTACTGATGCATCATAAAGGAGGCACAGTCTACTTTGCCGCACAAGACAAAGGGGGATCTGGCAAAGTATTCAGAATGAAAAGTGAAGGAAAAAGTCTTGTATTTATTCAGAACGTGACAACATCCTATGCCTGGACTCAAAACAAGAAGTTCAGCATTCCTTGGGAAACAGTGATGGGATTTACCAAAAAGGGATGGCAGGACGCTGCAGTACAATGGTATCGTCCATTTACTTTCGAAACACTGTGGGGTGCAAAAACTATTTCAGAACGTCCTATAGCAGAATGGATCAAAAACGCTGATATGTGGCTACGGCCGGGAGAAGTAAATGCTGAAACAATGGAAGCAGTACGTAAAGCGATGAAATACTATGGAAAAGGAGTCGGATTGCATTGGTATTATTGGCACAATCATCGTTTCGATACTAAATATCCGGAATACTTTCCCGAAAAAGCAGGATTCAAAGAAATGATTAAAGAAACACAGGAACTTGGAGGATTTATTACTCCATATATTAACGGTCGTCTATGGGATCCAGCAACAGACAGCTATAAAACGCTTAATGGTAAAGATGCCTCTTGTCGCAAAGCTGATGGAACATTATATACAGAAGTATATAGCTCAAAGGTATTAAATACTGTAACCTGCCCAGCTTCTTATATTTGGAGAGATGTGCTGAAAGGAGTCAACAAACAGATATTAACTGAACTAAAAACGAACGGTGTATATATGGATCAGATAGGTTGCGCCAACAGCGAACCCTGCTATGCAACCAACCACGGACATGCACCTGGCGGTGGTGATTGGTGGCCTTTTGCCTACCGCAGTTTACTCACCGAAATGCGCACAAATCTATACAAAGAGAACCAAGCCATGACAACAGAAGAAAATGCAGAGTGCTATATTGACCTGTTTGACATGATGTTAGTTGTCAATTCTCCGCACAACAGCTATACAAAAATGGTTCCGTTGTTTCCGCTCATTTATTCTGACCGTTGCATCTATAGCGGATACACCTACATCCCTTGGCGTATCACAGACGGTTCTTTGAATTTCATGAGTATGCGTAGTCTGTTATGGGGTTCTCAGTTAGGATGGGTAGAGCCCAGTCTGTTGATGCGCCCAGATGCGAAAAGGGAAGCTAAATTTCTGAAAAATCTGACAGATTTCCGCCGTCAACAACATGATTTATTCTTGGGAGGCCGTTTTATACAGGAAATAATTCCAACTGGTGATAACCCAACGCAAGAGATACCCAACTATGAAATAACTTCGGTAGTATTAGCGGCAGAATGGGCTAGTGTATCAGGCGAACACGTATACCTTATAGTAAATATGAGTGAACAAGAACACAAGGTTACACTGCCTAATAAAAAACAAATAACCGTCAAAGCACTTGATGCGATCAGAATCAGCAAATAAACAGTCTTTGTAATCAAACAATAAATAGTACAGTAAAATGAAACAGATTATATTTATAGCAATATTATTAACATGTGCCTTCGGAGCCTGCTCAAGTGACAATGACGGCGACGAACAGTCTGCAAGCGTACAAGCACCTTCAGACATAACCATAGAAAGAATGGGAAAAACCAAAGTATTACTACGTTGGAAAGACAATAGTAATAATGAAACCGGATTCAGCATCTTATTAAGAAAAGCAGATACCAGTGAAAATATAGAAATAGCCAAGGTATCCGCAAATGTCACAGAATATACAATCGAAAATGGTCTGGAAGAAGGAAACATATACTATTTCGGAGTAAGAGCATTCTCGGCTACGAATACTTCACGTGCCATTTACGAGCTCTATCGGTTGGTAGCCCTCGGTGACGAGCCAAGCATCGCAATCATAGGAAGTATCAAAGCAAACTCAACTTGTATCAGTTCCTCTTATCAAGTGACAAACATAGCTGGACAAACCAACGTAAAATATGGTTTATGCTGGAGTACCGAAAACACACCCACTATCAATGATCAAAAACAAAACGGACCGGAAGTTGCTGAAGACGGAAAAGTATTTCAAGTGATTCCGAATACCTTACTCGACTATGGCAAATCCTATAAAGTACGTGCCTTCCTGACAACCTCTACCGGTACTTATTACAGTGCAGAGTCGACTGTTTCCTTGGAAACAGAGCCACAAGCGATCCAATTGACATGGAATAAACTGACCAAGTCTACATTACCGGCAGAAATCGAACTGTACGAAACCACCAGTAACTTAAATGGTAGTAATTTCCATGCATGGTACGCCATTGGTGATCTCTCTACCGGTAAGGTAGAAGTACGTGTCCACATACCATCTTCTCCCGCAACCATCGACACGCAATCTGCGTCATTCAATGGAGACTGTTATTTATTGGTCAATGGAGGATACTTCTATAATGGAAACCATACAGGAATAGCTGTTATCAATTCCATTAAATCGGGCTCTGTTTCAGCCGTTCGGGGGTCACTAAAAACTGGCGATACAGAATACAACAGTATGTATAATGTGACAAGAGGAACATTCGGCGTAGATGCTTCAGGCAAGCCGAATGTTGTTTGGACAGGAACGGATGCCTCCAGCAATGTTTTCTATTTCGACCGTCCTTTGCCATCTGTCAAAGGAGAAAATAAATATGGAATTGTCACTAATGAAAATCCGACTACCGCAATTAGCTGGAGTCCTAAATATGCTTTAAGTGCAGGTCCTGTATTACTGAAAGACAAAAAAATCCCATTCGATTTTACAGAGACATCAAAGGGCACAGATTACTATCTCAGTAACTATGAAATCATTCCGTATGACATTTTCGGAGCGAATGTAACCCCGGACCGTACAGCAATCGGTTATCGTGAAGATGGAAAAGTGGTCATATTCATATGTGACGGACGTATTACCGCCAGTGGTGGAGCTACTTTAACAGAACTGGCACAAATAATGAAAGGATTAGGCTGTGTAGGAGCTATTAATCTTGATGGCGGAGGTTCTACCGGAATGGTTGTAGGAGACGAACACTTGAATGACATGACCGGAGGAAACCGGGCAGTCGTTTCTACAATTGGATTCTTCAAGAAAAATTAGCCCAATCCGGATATTCATAAAAGCTATAGCAATATACATAGTAAGTTTCTTTTTATGTATATTGCATTGCTTTTATAAACAACCATTTATTATGAAAAGACATATCATCATTTTGCTCATTACATTCTTGTATTTACCGGAATATCTGGAAGCTCAATTAAAATATTATGATGCTACGGAGTTTCCATTGTATGGTAAAGCCACAAAGAATACAGAAAATCGGGATAAGCATCCACGTACTCCGATTATATTCATTGAGGACCCCGTATTCGCTCATGCTCTGTTCGACAAGAAAATAGCTATCGAAATAAACAAAAAGAATAAAGCCGTCAACAGTGTCTTCAAATCTCTGAAAACAAATAAAGAAGTATTAAAATAATACCTATAAAATAAAAGCAAATATGAAACGTATTCTATTTATTCTCTTTCTCTGTTGTATAGGTAGTGGTCTTGCTGCTTGCCAAGACGAAGACCACACGGTCCCTACCCTCCCATCCGGGAATGATCCGGAAATAAACGATCCAGTCGTAGAATTCTATGATTGGGAAAAGAACCGCACCGAGTTACTGACATCTACAGATATGGTGTTACTTTATGGCGGAGGACATCATCGCACTCCCTATACATGGGATAAAGAACGTGTAAGTTCTTATATCAGATATGTAGATACCGACAATCAATCCCACTGGCTATTCGACAGCTTCCTCTTTTTGGAAATTATGGACACAGGTACAGGAGGCGCTAATAAAATGTTCGCCAAAGGGTACAATCTGGAATCAGCCAATCAAGCAGACTGGACGAAACTTATAGACTATTACTTCCAATCTGAAACAGGAATCGGAGCATTAGATGCATCAGTCAAAGAGGCCTCTGCCATTTTGGGAACCCCACGGCAGAAACGTCAGATTGTGATCAGTATACCAGAGCCCATTGTCTACCAACACCCGGAACAAGCATCCTCATCAACCAAGTATTGGGGGAAAATTGATAACCAGACGCTTGACTTTTCCAACTCTGCCGACCGAATTAAAGCCTGCAAATGGTATATCGATCAGGTACGTGCCAAGTTCAATGAAAAGAACTATCAACATGTAGAATTAGCGGGATTTTATTGGCTTGCCGAGAAAGCGACCGACACCCGTGACATTTTAAATGCGGTTGCCATCTACCTGAATAAACTAAAATATAGTTTCAACTGGATCCCCTATTATGGAGCAGATGGATATAATCAGTGGAAATCACTAGGATTTAATTATGCTTATTTCCAGCCTAATTATTTCTTCAACGAATCCGTCCCCGATTCTCGTCTGGAAGATGCCTGCCAGAAAGCACTCACGTATGATATGCACATGGAACTGGAATTTGATGACAATGCTCTGAATAGCAGAGGAAAGGCTTATCGTTTGAAAAACTATATGAGTGCATTCAAGAAACATGGCATATGGGAGAAAAAACGCCTTGCCTATTATCAGGGAAGTGCATCCCTACTTACACTAAAAAAATCAGGGAACGCAGCCGATACCCAACTCTATCATGAGTTCTGCAATTTTGTCATCAGCCGCCCCATCCGGAGTTCACATTAGTATAAACAGTTTAATCATCGCCATTCTATGAATCATAAATACCTATACTTACTCCTGCTATTTTTGATAGTCAGTTGCCAACGCAATGTAGAAACAGGCCCTCCTGTATTAAAAGAAATGTGCCAAAGATTATTTCCCCGGCATGCCCAGTCGTTTCTATTCGAGTTACTGACAGATTCTATTGATACAGACCGTTTTATACTGGAATCGAGTCAAGGGAAAATACGGATAAAAGGAAACAATCGTAACTCATTGGCTGCCGGTTTGAATCATTATCTGAAAAACTACTGTCATACCCATGTTTCCTGGTATGCCTCAGAGACAGTGGAAATGCCTGATGTACTACCGGAGATACCTCAGCCAGTATATATCCGTTCCAAATGTGACAATCGTTTTTTTCTCAACTATTGTACATTCGGTTATACTATGCCCTATTGGAAATGGCAGGACTGGGAACGACTGATAGACTGGATGGCATTAAACGGAGTCACCATGCCTCTTGCTATTACCGGACAAGAATCCATTTGGTACAAAGTATGGACAGACATGGGTTTGAGCGACGAACAGGTTCGCTCATACTTTACAGGGCCAGCCCATCTTCCCTGGCATCGGATGTCCAATGTCGATTTCTGGCAAAGTCCACTACCTCAATCCTGGCTAAAGGATCAGGAGGAATTACAAAAACGTATTCTCGAAAGAGAACGTGAGTTTGATATGACTCCTGTATTACCAGCATTTGCCGGTCATGTACCAGCCGAATTAAAAACAATTTATCCGAATGCAAAAATCTATCAGATGAGTCAGTGGGGTGGCTTCGATGAAAAATACCGCAGTCATTTTATTGATCCGATGGACTCATTATACTCAATCATTCAGCGCCGTTTTCTGGAGGAACAAACCAAAGTATATGGTACTGACCATATTTATGGAATCGATCCTTTCAATGAAGTCGACTCTCCTGACTGGAGCGAGGATTTTTTAGCCAATGTTTCAAGCAAGATTTACGAGTCGATTCATCAGGTAGACTCAGCAGCCCAATGGTTACAAATGACCTGGATGTTCTTCTATGACAAAAAGAAATGGACTCAACCCCGTATCCGTTCCTTTCTAAAAGCAGTACCGGATAACAAACTGATATTACTCGATTACTATTGCGATCATACAGAAATCTGGCGAAATACTGAAAAATATTACGGGAATCCCTATATTTGGTGTTATCTGGGTAATTTTGGCGGCAATACGATGATAGCAGGCAATCTGAATGATATTGATTTCAAGATTAAACGACTCTTCAAGGAGGGAGGAGACAATGTCTATGGCTTGGGAGCAACTCTTGAAGGCTTTGATGTAAACCCTCTTATGTACGAATTTGTTTTTGACCAGGCATGGGATTATCCTGTCACTACCGACCAATGGATAACCAACTGGTCCATGTGCAGAGGAGGAAATCAGGATGCCAATATCATCAAAGCGTGGAGAGCCTTGCATCAGAAAATTTATACCGAACATGCCACATGCGGCCAATCGGTATTAATGAACGCACGCCCCAGACTAACGGGAACTAAAAGTTGGAATACAAACCCCGGCATACATTACGCAAATAACGACTTATGGCAAATATGGAAAGAGCTACTAAAAGCCCGGAACATCAACAATAGTGATTTTCGCTTTGACGTAATCAATATCGGAAGACAAGTACTAGGAAACTTGTTCTCCGAATATAGAGATCAGTTTACCGCTTGCTATAACCGGAAAGATACAACAGGCATGAGAGAATGGAGTACCCGTATGGACAACCTCTTGCTTGACGTAGACCGCCTCCTTTCCTGTGACGCGACTCTATCCATCGGGAAATGGTTACAAGACGCCAGAAACTGTGGTGCAACCGTGTCGGAAAAGGATTACTATGAAGAAAATGCACGCTGTATCCTGACCGTATGGGGGCAACAGGACACCCAACTGAATGACTATGCCAATCGAGGCTGGGGCGGACTTACCCGAAGCTTCTACCGGGAACGTTGGAAACGTTTCACAGACGGAGTCATCGCTGCTGTTTCGGAAGATAAACCTTTTGACGAAGACAAATTCCACCAGGACATTACGCAATTTGAATACAACTGGACATTACAGAAAGACTCTTTCCCTATTGTTTCAGAGGAAGACCCGATTCAAATAGCAGACAGTCTTATCTTAAAATACGATACGTACTTTACCAAAGCACAATAATGAAGGCGGACATTCGACAAACAGGCGCTTCAAAAGATACGTTTTTTGAATGTAGCTTTTCGTTTTTCACAGAGAAGAAAGAAATCGAATGTACTACCTTTGTTTTATCAATTATATAAATACATACTATAAAAGACCAATTTATGGGAAACAATCAACCTTCGGCAAGAAAAAAAACTTATTATATATCTCTGGCTATTCTAGCCGGTATGTTCTTCATATTCGGATTCGTATCATGGGTCAATTCCATACTGATTCCATACTTCCGTATTTCTTGCGAGCTTACCCATTTTGAATCCTATTTTGTAGCCTTTGCTTTCTATATAGCATACTTTGTCATGGCCATTCCTTCGGGCATTCTATTGAAGAAAGTAGGATTTAAAAAAGGAATCATGTATGGCTTTATGCTGACTGCTTTGGGAGCCTTTATCTTTGTCCCGGCAGCTCTGGCACGGCAATTTGAAATATTCCTCATCGGCTTGTTTTCTATTGGCACCGGCCTGGCTATTTTGCAGACAGCCGCCAATCCTTATGTCACCATTATCGGCCCGATAGATAGTGCAGCACGACGTATCAGCATCATGGGAATCTGCAATAAAGTGGCAGGAATTATCTCCCCGCTCATATTCGCTGCCCTTATTCTGAAAGCAAACGACAGTGAACTCTTTGCATTAATTGAATCCGGTGCACTGGACGAAGCAACAAAGAACGCCATGCTCAATGAATTGATACAACGTGTCATTATCCCATACATTATTCTGGGCATCATCTTACTGCTGACAGGTATCGGTATCCGCTACTCCGTATTACCGGAAATAAATACTGACGAGCAGAATGCCACTGATGAACAGGACAATAAACATACTGACAAAAAAAGCATTCTCGACTTTCCATACCTCATATTAGGTGCATTGGCCATTTTCTTTCATGTAGGTACACAGGTTATAGCCATTGACACTATAATCAATTACGCCAACTCTATGGGGATGGATTTACTGGAAGCAAAAGTATTCCCTTCTTACACACTGGGATGCACAATGATAGGATATATACTTGGTATCATCCTTATCCCTAAATACATTTCCCAGAAAAATGCACTGATAGGGTGTACATTACTAGGTTTGGCTCTCTCATTCGGAGTGGTATGGGCAGACTTCGATATGACATTATTCGGTCATCAAGCCAATGCTTCCATCTTCTTTCTGAATGCTTTAGGTTTTCCCAACGCTCTGATCTATGCAGGAATATGGCCTCTTTCCATTCATGGGTTAGGCAAATTCACCAAAACCGGTTCCTCTCTGCTGATTATGGGATTATGCGGCAATGCCATCTTACCTTTGGTATATGGTCACTTTGCCGACCAGTACAGTTTGCGTATCGGTTACTGGGTACTTATTCCTTGCTTTATCTATCTGGTATTCTTTGCCATCAAAGGGCATAAAATCAACTCCTGGAGATAAAACTGAACGTAAGACATTAAAAATTAAAAAAATGGAAAGACTGATTATTATCAATGGGGAACTAATACTCCCTACCGGCATCGAAACCAATAAAATAATGGTTTGCCGGAATGGTAAGATAGAACAGATTGTATCATCCGAAGCATATATTCCTCAAGCTGACGACCGGATCATAGATGCCAACCAACAATATGTCTCCCCAGGATTTATCGATATACATGTTCACGGTGGCGGAGGTCATGACTTTATGGATGGAACCGTAGAGGCCTTTCTGGGAGTAGCCGAAACTCATGCCAGATATGGAACAACAGCCATGGTACCTACAACACTGACCAGCACAAACGAAGAGCTAATGACGACCTTTGCCGTTTATCAAAAAGCCAAAAGTCTTAATAAAAAAGGTGCCCAATTTATCGGGCTGCATCTGGAAGGGCCCTACTTCTCGCCTAAGCAGTGTGGAGCCCAAGACCCCAATCATTTGAAAACGCCTCATCCGGACGAATATAACACAATACTGGAAGCTTCACAAGATATTGTACGATGGAGTATTGCTCCGGAACTGGCAGGAGCAATTGAACTGGGGGAAAAGCTCAATAGCTGTCACATTCTCCCATCCATCGCACATACCGATGCCATTTATGAAGAAGTGGTAAAAGCATACGAAGCAGGGTATACTCATATCACTCATTTATATTCAGCGATGTCAACCATCACCCGTAGAAATGCCTATCGCTATGCAGGTGTGGTAGAGGCAGCTTATCTGATTGATGGTATGACAGTAGAAATCATTGCGGACGGCATTCATCTGCCCAAACCTTTACTACAATTCGTATATAAGTTCAAGGGGGCCGATAAAACAGCACTTTGCACAGATGCCATGCGAGGTGCGGGAATGCCGGACGGTGAATCCATATTAGGCAGCCTGACCAACGGTCAGAAAGTTATTATTGAAGACGGAGTAGCCAAGCTTCCCGACCGTTCGGCATTTGCCGGAAGCGTAGCTACCGCCGATCGTTTGGTAAGAACCATGATAAATATAGCCGGCATACCCCTAATCGATGCTATCCGAATGATAACCCTTACCCCCGCCCGCATTCTGCATGTGGATTCCCAAAAGGGTTCTTTGGAGGAAGGTAAAGATGCCGACATCGTCATCTTCGACAATCAAATTAACGTAACAACAACTATATCAAAAGGCCATGTTATCTACAATCAATGAAACATACCTGTTTCAACAAGATCTATTAACAGTCAAAATGTTCCCTTCTATCCAACAGATGGGGAAATGTGCTGCGACAGAAGTTACTAACAAAATATGCGAACTTCTCAAAGAGAAAGCTGAAATCAATATGATTTTTGCCGCAGCTCCTTCACAAAATGAATTCTTAAGTCATCTTATTCACAGTAAACAGATTGACTGGAGCAGAATCAACGCTTTCCACATGGATGAATACATCGGCATTCATCCGGAAGCCCCACAAAGTTTCGGAAATTTTCTCCGTCAGCGCATCTTCGACAAAGTCCCGTTCAAGACTGTAAACTATCTGAACGGACAAGCAGAAAACCTTGAAGAAGAATGCAAACGTTATTCCGAATTGCTGCTTCGTCATCCTGTCGATATTGTCTGTCTGGGAATTGGAGAAAACGGTCATATTGCATTCAATGATCCGGATGTAGCCAATTTCAACGACTCCCATTTAGTTAAAGTAGTAGAACTCGACCCGATATGTCGCCAGCAACAAGTGAATGAAAAATGCTTTGAAGCATTCGACCTTGTTCCTGCTAAAGCACTGACTCTTACCATTCCAGCCTTATTAAAAGCGGACTGGATGTTCTGCATTGTGCCTTTTAAAAATAAAGCCAATGCAGTATACAACACTCTTTATGGAGAAATTTCCGAAAAATGTCCGGCCAGTATATTACGCAAAAAAGAAAATTCTTGTTTATATTTGGATCCTGAAAGTGCAGAACGAATAAACTTATAAATACATATGAAAAATATCTTATTTATCCTCCTTACTTTCTTGTCTGTCAGCTTCAGACTATATGCGCAGGATGTAATTAAAATAGGAATTATCGGGCTCGATACTTCCCATTCTACAGCTTTCACCGAGCTACTGAACGGAGACTCTGACGATAAGTTTGTCAAAGAGTTCGAAGTCGTAGCAGCTTACCCTTATGGTTCAAAGACTATCCAGTCCAGTTACGAACGAATTCCCGGATATATAGAAGAGGTCAAGAAACACGGTGTGGAGATTACATCTTCCATAGCGGAATTGCTTGACAAGGTAGATTGCGTCATGCTTGAAACAAACGACGGTAGAATCCACCTCGAACAAGCAATGGAAGTATTCAAATCCGGAAAAATATGCTATATCGACAAGCCTATTGGAGCGACATTGGGACAAGCTATTGCCATTTACGAAATGGCGAAGAAATACAATGTGCCTATCTTTTCTTCTTCTGCACTCAGATATTCTCCACAGAATCAAAAGCTGAGAAACGGAGAGTTCGGCAAAATTCTGGGAGCTGACTGTTATTCTCCTCACAAGGTAGAACCGACTCACCCCGATTTCGGTTTTTATGGCATTCACGGAGTAGAAACGCTTTATACTCTTATGGGAACCGGTTGCGAGTCAGTCAACCGTATGTCTTCCCAAGATGCTGATGTAGTGGTAGGCCGTTGGAAAGACGGGCGGATAGGTACTTTCAGGGGAATCAAAGAAGGTCCGGCCATTTATGGCGGTACAGCTTATACCCCCAAAGGTGCAATAGCAGCAGGAGGATATGAAGGTTACAAAGTTTTGCTCGATCAAATACTCACTTTTTTCAAGACCGGAGTAGCTCCGATTTCGAAAGAAGAAACAATTGAGATATTCACTTTTATGAAAGCTTCCAATATGAGCAAAGAACAGAATGGCAAAATCGTTACCATGGAGGAGGCATACCGAAAAGGGCTGAAAGATGCACAGAAGCTAATTAAAACCTACAAATAAAAATAGCACATGAGGTACACATACAGACACATCGGGATCCTGACCATCTCATTAATAGTTGCTTCCTGCTCTTTTTCCCAAAAACAGGCAAACAACAATCATGACAAAGATATGAATCCGAACGTAAAAATAGTGGTCCTCGACCCAGGACATTTTCATGCCAGTCTGTTGCAAAAGAATCCGCTGGCCTCAGTGAACGACACAATTCGGGTATATGCTCCCGAAGGAGCGGAAGTCAAACAATATCTGAACGACATAAATAGCTATAATCAACGGGCGGAGAATCCCACATCCTGGAAAGAAGAAATATATATTGGGGGCGATTATCTTTCCAGGATGCTTTCCGACCGTCAAGGGGACGTAGTTGTGCTTGCCGGAAACAACCAGAAAAAAACAAACTATATTCTGGAAGCTATCAAAGCAGGATACAATGTGCTTTCCGACAAGCCTTTGGCCATTAACAAGAAGGATTTCGACTTACTGATTCAAGCATATCAATTGGCAAAGGAAAGGAAATTACTCCTTTACGACTTGATGACTGAACGATATGACATCCTGAATATCATCGAAAAAGCATTACTGAACAATCCGGATCTTTTTGGTGAATTGCAAAAAGGGTCTTTGAATGATCCGTCAGTTTCTATGGAAAGTGTTCATCATTTCTTTAAGAATGTATCAGGCAAGCCACTGATTCGTCCGGTATGGTATTATGACACAGAGCAACAAGGAGAAGGTATTGCAGATGTAACCACTCATCTTATCGATCTGGTCAACTGGCAATGTTTCCCCAACGAAACCATCCGTTATCAGTCGGATGTAGAAGTATTGAAAGCCAGACATTGGCCTACCCGCATTACATTACCTGAATTTTCGCAATCGACGCAGGCTGACACCTTCCCCGCCTTCTTGAACAAATATATCAATAATAATGTGCTGGAAGTTTTAGCGAATGGTAGCCTAAATTACACAGTAAAGGGGATTCATATAGGTATGAAGGTTATCTGGAATTACACTCCTCCAAGTGATGGTGGCGACACTTTTACCTCCCTTAAGAAAGGAAGTAAGGCTACATTGAAAACAATTCAGGACAAAGAAAGTGGTTTTGTGAAACAACTCTACATCCAAAGAGCTGCAGACTCTGATCACTCTGAATTTGAGAGCCAGTTGCAAAAGGCAATCAAACAACTGCAAGCGACCTATCCGTTCCTATCCGTCAAAAAAATGAATGAAGGACTTTATCTGATTGATATTCCACAGGCGGACAGACTGGGACATGAAGCTCACTTCAGTAAAGTAGCAGAAGCATTCCTTGGCTATTTGCATGATAAAAATATGCCGGAATGGGAAAACGAGAATACAATATCTAAATATTATATCACCACTACAGCTGTAGAGCTGGCAAAGAAAGAGAAATAAGAAAGACCGCAGACACGTGTTAAGAAGTGAAATAAAATATTATGCAGATGAATCCATGTTTCATGGATTCATTCCTCATGTTATGGGGACACGTCTTGATATCCTGATGATTCACTCCAACCTTCCCCTCCTAAACATGCTTTGGGCACATATTACCGACGAGTTAGAAAGGTTGGATAAGATGTTGAATCGATTTGATGCCACAAGTGAAGTATCAAAGCTAAACAGCCATACACAACAAGATTCAGTTTCTGTCAGTGCGGAATTGGAAGATATCCTACGGTCATGCCAATATTATTATGAAAAGACTCTTCATCTTTTCGACATCACATTAAACGATTTCTCACAAATACAAATTCACGGCAATCACCATATCTCTTTTAGCAACTTTTCCGTAACACTTGATTTTGGAGGTTTCGCGAAGGGATACGCCTTAAAAAAGATTCAAGAAATCCTCTTGCGGGGAAATATAGAGAATGCTTTCGTCGATTTTGGCAACAGTTCGATTATGGGAATAGGACACCATCCTTATGGAGACTGCTGGAAAGTCAGTTTGCAGAATCCTTACACTCAACAAACTCTTGACGAATTTTGCCTTACTGACAATACGTTGTCCACTTCCGGGAATACGGAACAGTACACCGGACATATTATAAATCCGCTTACAGGAACCTGCAACGAACAAAGAAAAGTTACGAGTATCTTATCTGACAATCCGCTGGATGCAGAAATACTCAGTACAGTCTGGATGATTGCCGACGACCAACAACGGGAACAGATCAACGAGAACTTCAAACATATAAAAGGAACTATATATACTCTATAAAATATGAGAAACAAAATAGAAAAAGGAGTCGATTTGAATCTCAGACAATTCATCAAAAGTCTGGGATATATCGCAGGAGGAACTGCACTGCTGGCAAGCACACCCTGGCTGTCTTCCTGCACACCCGAAAAGCTTAAAGAAATCCGCAACGAGAAAGCCCGGATCGCTTTAATAGGTACAGGTTCCAGGGGACAGTATCATATCCACAATCTGAAGGAGATTCCCCATGCCCGGATTGTTGCCGTTTGCGACAATTATGCTCCTAACCTCCAACAAGCAGTAGAGTTATGTCCGGGTGCCAAAGCATACACAGACTACCGGAAGCTTTTGGAATCGGCAGATATTGACGGCGTAATTATCTCTACTCCGTTGAACTGGCATGCTCCCATTGTACTGGATGCCCTGGCAGCCGGCAAACACGTATTCTGTGAAAAAGCCATGGCACGGACTTTAGACGAATGCAAAGCTATTTATGATGCCTATCAAACGACCAACCAGGTTCTCTACTTCTGCATGCAGCGTATGTATGACGAGAAGTATATCAAAGGAATGCAAATGATTCATTCCGGACTCATCGGAGATGTGGTAGGAATGCGCTGCCATTGGTTCAGAAATGCAGACTGGCGCCGTCCCGTCCCCTCACCGGAACTGGAACATCAAATCAACTGGCGATTGTACAAAGAAAGCTCAGGCGGATTAATGACCGAACTGGCCTGCCACCAACTGGAAGTATGCAACTGGGCAGCTAAAAGAATGCCGGTAAGCATCATCGGTATGGGTGACATCGTCTACTGGAAAGACGGTCGTGAAGTATACGATAGCGTAAATGTGACTTACCGATACTCCGACGGAACGAAGATTGCCTACGAATCGTTGATTTCCAATAAATTCAACGGTATGGAAGACCAGATCCTCGGGCACAAAGGTACTATGGAAATGGCAAAAGGTATCTATTATCTGGAAGAGGACCATTCAACATCGGGCATCCGGCAACTTATCGGACAGGTTAAGGATAAAGTATTCGCTGCTATCCCGACAGCCGGACCCAGTTGGAGACCGGAAACAAAAATGGAATACACGCCACATTTTGTTATTGAAGGAGACATTAACGTCAACAACGGGCTGAGCATGATCGGAGCCGACAAAGATGGTTCCGATATCATTCTCTCTTCTTTCTGCCAATCATGTATCACTGGAGAAAAAGCACAAAATGTGGTAGAAGAAGCCTATTGCTCCACCGTACTTTGCCTGCTTGGCAATCAAGCAATGGAGGAAGAGCGCCATATCCTTTTCCCCGACGAATATAAAATACCATATATGAAATTTTAAATTATGAAAGATATCATCATCACCTCCCAAAAAATTAAAAGGGAAAGAAACATTTATCTGATATGCTTTCTTCTCTCTTTTGCAATCAATATTATTGCAATCCTTGCCTATACACGTCCGTGGATTGAAATATTCACTCAACTGGGGTATGTGCTCGTTATCAGTTTTTTCATCTATTTCATACTATGGATTCCGCGTATACTCGTTATCGGGTTACGTCATCTCCTTCGAAAAAAGAAGTAACAGCTTTACGTTTTTTGAAGATTGATTGACGGAAAAGAAGTCTGATATCAGTTAATAACGGCTTAACTTTGAGGAAAAATAAACACTATGACAACAAGAAGAGATTTTATCAAAAAAACAGTTGCAGGCACGGCCGCCCTTTCCTTGGGAAGCATTATTCCCGGCTTCGGTTCAAATAGTTATCAGGAAATCCTGGGTGCGAACGAAAAAATACGAATCGGAGTCATTGGTGTAAACTCCAGAGGTAATGCCTTGGCACAAGGATTTGCCAAGATGAAAGGTTGTGAAGTTACTTACCTTTGTGATGTTGATTCAAGAGCACTTGAAAGATGTCAGGCAGATATTCATAAAATAAGCGGACGCACTCCCAAAGGAGAAAAAGATATCCGCAAAATGCTGGAATCGGACGATTTTGAGGCGGTAGTCATTGCCACGCCTGACCACTGGCATGCCAAAGCAGCCATTATGGCTATGCAAGCAGGAAAGCATGTTTATCTGGAAAAACCGACCAGCCACAATCCGGCAGAGAATGAAATGTTAGTCAGGGCGACGCTTAAATATAACCGGATTGTCCAAGTCGGCAACCAGCGCCGTTCGTGGCCGAACGTTATCAAAGCAATAGAAGAGATTAAGTCTGGGGCAATCGGGAAAGTAAGATATGCCAAGTCCTGGTATGTCAACAACCGTCCTTCCATCGGCACAGGAAAAGTGGTTCCTGTACCCGACTATCTGGACTGGGATTTATGGCAAGGTCCTGCACCACGGGTGCCCAATTTTAAAGATAATTATATTCATTATAACTGGCACTGGTTCTGGAACTGGGGTACCGGTGAAGCATTGAATAACGGAACTCATTTCGTTGATATCCTCCGTTGGGGGCTGGGCGTTGATTATCCGACAAAGGTAGATTCTGTCGGAGGACGTTATCGCTTTCAGGACGACTGGCAAACTCCGGATACACAACTCATTACTTTTCAGTTCGGCGACGAAGCATCCTGCTCTTGGGAAGGACGTAGTTGCAACAGCACACCGGTAGACGGATACGGAGTAGGTACCGCTTTCTACGGAGAAACAGGCACCCTTTTCATCAGTGGAGGCAATGAGTACAAAATAACAGACTTACAAGGGAAAGTAATCAAAGATGTAAAAAGTAACTTGAAGTTTGAAACTGGTAATTTGCTAAATCCATCGGAAAAGCTGGATGCTTATCACTTCGAAAACTGGTTTGACGCCATCCGCAAAGGTGGTAAGCTGAATTCCGGCATTGTAGATGCCTGCATCAGTACTCAGTTAGTACAGTTAGGCAATATCGCGCAGCGTGTAGGTCATTCTTTAGATATTGATCCGGGAAGCGGACGTATTCTGAATGATCTGGAAGCTAACAAGCTCTGGGGCAGAGAATACGAAAAAGGTTGGGAAATACGGGTATAACCCCGCCCCCTCTTCCTCGTTTTTTCATTAGGTTATAGTTTTGTTGGAGGGTATGTCAAAAGTAACTAAACTCCCCTCCTTCGGGAAGGAAGGGTGGCTGAAAGCCGGGGTGGTAGGTGTACTGTACAATTGAATATCAATAGTTTATGTATTCACCTACCACCTCCCCCTACGGGGACTCCTCCTTCCTGAAGGAGGAGAATTTTGTTACTATTGACTCTGACACACGCTCCTTCTTTGTATCATAAAGCGAACAGAGTTTATGTTATCATATTTCACCATATAAGCGCATCCGTGGCAGAGATACTGCAACACCCCGACCAAGCTCCCATGAAAAACTTCAACCTTTTATTTATAAACCAGACAAACGTTTCTAATAAATTCCTGCATCGTTTATTATAAACGTCCCCCCAGTTTATTATAAACTCAAATTCCCCTTTTCAAAGATTAATCTTTAATTTTATGCAACAAAAAAGGCTGCAAACCCGCTAAGAGTTCGCAGCCCATCAATGATAAATGAGTCTCACAGAGTCTGTTTTCTCAGACTTCCGTTCTTTATATTGTCAGTATATCATACCAAATTAAAGGCATATACTTCCTATCAGATGCAGCAAAAAACAATTCTTTTTTCATTGGTTCAGGTTTTAATTAAAGCTGGATAGCCGACTACAAATATACAACATAAAAAGGGCTTTGTCAAGTCTTCGGGAAGTTTACACAAGAAAACAAAGGATTACTGAAGCTGTCAGCATCATAAAAAACGTGAGTTCTTTTCGTCCTCATATTGAATTTATTTCGTATTTTTGCGTGCACATCCTCCTTTTTTTGATGGATAGAAGAAAATTTGTTGTTAAAGCAAAGCGAAGATTGATATATGAGTGACGAAATCAACGAGATAACGGAAGGACATTCAGACTACAAACCGGCGGACGCGCGGGACGAAAACGTAAAGCATCAGTTAACAGGCATGTACCAGAATTGGTTTCTGGACTATGCTTCTTATGTGATTCTGGAACGTGCCGTTCCCCATATCAATGACGGTTTGAAGCCTGTACAACGACGTATTCTACATTCCATGAAGCGTCTGGACGACGGGCGGTATAACAAAGTGGCAAATATTGTGGGACACACCATGCAGTTCCATCCGCACGGTGATGCTTCTATCGGCGATGCACTGGTACAGCTGGGGCAGAAAGACCTGCTGATAGACTGTCAGGGTAACTGGGGTAATATACTCACCGGTGACGGTGCGGCAGCTCCCCGTTATATCGAGGCACGCCTTTCCAAGTTTGCGCTGGACATCGTATTCAATCCAAAGACGACCGAATGGAAGCTGTCTTACGACGGCAGAAACAAGGAACCGGTCACCCTCCCCGTGAAGTTCCCGCTATTGCTGGCACAGGGAGTGGAAGGTATCGCCGTCGGACTTTCATCCAAGATATTACCTCACAACTTCAATGAACTTTGCGACGCCTCCATCAGCTATCTGCATGGAGAATCGTTCCAGCTATATCCCGACTTCCAGACAGGCGGTTCCATCGACGTAGCCAAATACAATGACGGAGAACGCGGCGGAGCGGTAAAAGTACGCGCCAAGATCAACAAGCTGGACAACAAGACACTCGCCATCACGGAGATTCCGTATGGCAAGACCACCTCTACCGTCATCGACTCCATCCTGAAAGCTGTTGACAAAGGAAAAATCAAGATACGCAAAGTAGACGATAATACAGCCGCCAACGTAGAGATACTGGTACACCTGGCACCCGGAACTTCATCGGACAAAACGATCGACGCACTGTACGCCTTTACCGACTGCGAGGTAAGCATCTCACCCAACTGCTGTGTGATTGATGACAGCAAGCCTCACTTCCTCACCGTTAGCAAGGTACTGAAAAAGTCGGCAGACAACACACTGGGACTGCTGAAACAGGAACTGGAAATCAAGAAAGGGGAAATACTGGAATCACTCCATTTCGCTTCCCTCGAAAAAATATTTATCGAAGAACGAATCTATAAGGACAAAGAGTTCGAGCAATCCAAAGACATGGACGCCGCCTGCGCACATATCGACGACCGCCTGACTCCTTTCTACCCGAGCTTTATCCGTGAAGTGACCAAAGAGGATATTCTCAAACTGATGGAAATCAAGATGGGACGCATCCTGAAGTTCAACACCGACAAAGCCGATGAACTGATCGCCCGTATGAAAGAAGAGATCGCCGAAATCGACGATCACCTCGCTCACATCGTGGACTATACCGTAAACTGGTATCAGATGCTGAAAAGCAAATACGGAAAGAACTTCCCGCGCCGCACTGAACTGCGCAACTTCGACACCATCGAAGCCGCCAAAGTGGTAGAGGCCAACGAGAAACTCTACATCAACCGTGATGAAGGATTTATCGGAACAGCACTGAAGAAGGATGAATTCGTAGCCAACTGTTCGGATATCGATGACGTGATCGTCTTCTTCCGGGATGGTAAATATATCGTCACTCCGGTAGCCGACAAGAAGTTTGTGGGCAAAAACATACTTTACGTCAATGTCTTCAAGAAGAATGACAAACGTACCATCTACAATATCACTTACCGGGACGGCAAAGAAGGAACGACGTATATCAAACGTTTTGCCGTGACAGGTGTGGTCCGCGACCGTGAATACGATGTCACGCAAGGAACGCCGGACTCACGCATCACTTATTTCAGCGCCAACCCGAACGGAGAAGCCGAAATCATCAAAGTGACATTAAAGCCGAACCCGCGTGTAAGACGCATCATCTTCGAGCGTGATTTCAGTGAAATCAGCATCAAGGGACGCCAGGCACAAGGAGTGATCCTCACCCGTCTGCCGGTGCATAAGATTGCCCTGAAACAGAAAGGAGGCTCTACCCTCGGAGGACGAAAAGTATGGTTCGACCGAGATATCCTGCGCCTCAACTATGACGGACGGGGTGAATATCTGGGAGAATTCCAGAGCGACGACACCATCCTGGTAGTGCTCAACAATGGCGAGTTCTATACCAGCAACTTCGATCTGAGCAACCATTACGAAGATAATGTCAGCATCGTCGAGAAGTTCGACCCGAACAAGATATGGACTGCCGCGCTTTATGATGCCGACCAGCAGAACTATCCGTATCTGAAACGTTTCTGTTTTGAAGGTTCCAACCGCAAGCAGAACTATCTGGGAGACAACAAGAATACCCGTCTGATCCTGCTGACTGATGAGTACTATCCTCGTCTGGAAGTCATATTCGGCGGACACGACAGTTTCCGTGAAGCGATGGTGATTGACGCAGAAGAATTTATTGCAGTCAAAGGCTTCAAGGCAAAAGGAAAGCGTATCACTACCTATACGGTGGATACCATCAACGAGCTTGAACCGACTCGTTTCCCGGAACCGACTAACGAACAACCGGAACAACCGGAAGAAGAGCCGGAAAATCTGGACCCGGACAGCGATAAGAGCGAAGGGGACATCATCGATGAGATTACGGGACAGATGAAGCTGTTTTAGCTAATGTATACATGCGGTAAAAAAATACCCAATGTGCCAATGAAGAAAAACTTATTATACTTAGGGCTGACAGGATACCTCCTGTTCGCCCTCTGCACAAGATTACAGGCGCAGACCGACAGTCTGCAAGCACATCGCTACGTAACACGTGCCACCATGTACGGAGTCGGATTTACCAATGTGTTCGACACCTATCTTTCGCCTCAGGAATATAAAGGAATAGATTTCCGTATTTCCCGCGAGACGATCCGGATGACAAAGTTGTTCGACGGGAATGTTTCTGTGCAGAACTTCTTTCAGGCAGACGTCGGCTATACACACAACCGCGCAGACAACAACAATACCTTCTCCGGACTCGTCAACTGGAACTATGGCCTCCATTACCAGTTCCGCCTCACTGAGAACTTCAAGTTACTGGCAGGAGGACTGTTTGACGTCAACGGAGGATTTGTCTACAATCTCCGCAATTCGAACAATCCGGCTTCAGCCCGGGCATACGTCAATCTGGACGCTTCGGGAATGGCTATCTGGCATTTGAAAATCAAGCGCTATCCGATGGTACTCCGCTATCAGGTCAACATGCCGATGATCGGACTTATGTTCTCACCGCACTACGGACAGTCTTATTACGAAATCTTCTCACTGGGCAACTCCAGTGGAGTTATTCAATTTACCTCTCTCCACAATCAACCGTCTCTTCGTCAGATGCTTTCTGTCGATCTGCCGATAGGATATACCAAGATGCGTTTCAGTTATCTGGCAGACTTGCAACAATCCAATGTTAACGGAATCAAGACACATACCTACTCTCATGTATTTATGGTAGGATTCGTGAAAGACTTGTATCGGGTTTCCAACAAAAAAGGAACGAATCTGCCTCCGTCAGTGAGGGCGTACTAGAAGAAGTGGAGAGTTGAGAGTTGAAAGTGAAGAGTTGAGAATTGAGAGTTTATGGACAAGAACTGAAAGATTAAGAATGAGAAATAGAATTATACAAATACTTTTACTACTCTGTTGCCTCCCGATACAGACCGGGTGCATCGGAGAAGATGATTACGCTGATGATCCCGTAGGAAACTTCGAGCAACTATGGAAGATCATTGACGAACGGTATTGCTTTCTGGACTCGAAAGGTATTGACTGGGATGCGGTTCATGAGAAATACAGCAAACTGATTGTACCGGGCATGTCCAATGACGACCTTTTCGATAAACTCAGTGAAATGCTCTATATCCTGAAAGACGGTCATGTCAATCTTTCATCTGCCAAGCGTGTCTCTTATTACGACGCATGGTATCAGGGGTATCCGTGGAATTATCGGGAAGATATTCTTTACCAGTATTATCTGGGAAGTGCCAGCAAGGACTACTATACATCGGCGGGGATGAAATACAAAATATTCGACAATAATATCGGATATATCCGCTACGAAAGTTTCAGTTCCGGGGTCGGCGATGGCAATCTGGATGAAATCCTTGTCTATCTGGCAACCTGCAACGGACTGATTATCGATGTACGCGACAACGGAGGAGGTAATCTGACTAATTCTTCCCGTATTGCCGCCCGATTTACCAATAGTAAAATTCTGACCGGATTCATACAGCATAAGACGGGAACAGGACATAGTGACTTCTCTAAACCGGAACCGATCTACCTGGAGCCTTCCAACAGCATCCGTTGGCAGAAGAAAGTCGTTATACTGACCAACCGCCGTTGCTACAGTGCAACCAATGATTTCGTCAATCTGATGCGCAGCATAGACAACGGCAAGATCATCCAGGTCGGTGACCAGACAGGTGGCGGTTCGGGACTTCCTTTCACATCGGAACTGCCGAACGGATGGAGCATCCGCTTCTCCGCCAGTCCTCATTTCGACAAAAATATGCAGCCGCTGGAAGAAGGTATTTTGCCTGATATAGCTATCGATATGACTGAGGATGACCAATCTAAGCATAGGGACACACTGATTGAAAAGGCTTTTGAAATCTTAAGTGAGTAACTTTGTTGCCTAATTATTTGTCAAATCAGAAAATCTTCCTATCTTTGCACCGCTAAACAAAAAGCGACGCATGCGGATGTGGCGTAATTGGTAGCCGCGCCAGACTTAGGATCTGGTGCCGTGAGGCGTGTAGGTTCGAGTCCTATCATCCGCACACATTTATATAAACTAGAAAGCCTTCAAGAAATATCTTGGAGGCTTTTTAATTGATTACATATATGAAGAAACATCAACTTTGTTGTATCGGCCATATCACTTTGGATAAGGTAGTCACTCCTCAAAGCACAGTCTATATGCCTGGAGGCACTGCTTTCTATTGTTCACACGCTATTCGCCATTTCAACGACATAGATTATGCATTAGTGACAGCAGTCGGCGCTACGGAAATGAAAGTCGTAGACCAGCTGCGCGGGATAGGCATCAGCGTAACCGCATTACCCAGCCAGCACTCTGTATACTTCGAGAACATCTATGGAGAAAATCCGGATGACCGTACACAACGTGTGTTGGCCAAAGCCGATCCTTTCACCGCTTCCCAACTTCAGGAGATAGAGGCGGAAATTTATCATCTTGGTTCACTGTTAGCAGATGATTTTTCTTTAGAAGTAATTAAGGAGTTATCCCGGAAAGGATTGATAGCTGTCGACTCGCAAGGATACCTGCGTGAAGTACGTGATACGCACGTATATCCGGTAGACTGGACTGACAAGCGGGAAGCTCTGCAATATATTCATTTCCTTAAAGTAAATGAGCACGAAATGGAAGTGCTCACAGGACTTTCCGATCCGCATGAGGCTGCACGCAAACTGCACGAATGGGGAGTGAAAGAAGTGTTAGTCACCCTGGGAAGTATGGGATCTCTCATTTACGACGGTACGGATTTTTATCGCATTCCGGCTTATAAGCCCGGACAAGTAGTAGATGCAACCGGCTGTGGAGATACTTATACTATCGGATATTTGTATCAACGGGTATCGGGTGCGAGCATCGAAGAAGCAGGACGATTTGCTGCCGCCATGTCTACGCTGAAGATCGAGAAATCCGGTCCTTTCTGTGGAAATAAGGAAGATGTTATTCGGTGTATGGAGACTGCGGAGCAGATGTACTAAAAGAGAGCCATACAGGCATTAATATCAATAAACAGAGCGCTGTTTCATCCTTTTTCAAGATAAAACAGCGTTCTGTTTATTAACTACTTTTTCTCCTGTTCTTAATAAGTTGTCCCAGAAAAACGCCACTCATTGTGAAAATCATTGCAATGGAAGCCGAGAACCAACGACTACTTTCCGTACATAAAAGAATAGTAAACAGTCCCAATAGTAGAACAAAGAATAATGCCAATTTAATATTACCTTTCATGTATCTTCGAACGTTTAAATTTAACAATCAGGAAATAGACACTTTGAAAGAAGACGCCAATAAATATCATTTTCAAACCATCAACATCAAACATACGTTCACACAGAACTCCGACAATCTTTAAAGCACAAAGTACTGCAATGATAAATGTGAAAGCATATTGTAAGGCAGCATTTCTTATCTTTAAATATTCAGCACTTGTTTCTTTACAGCACCAAGGAAAAAGATACACCAAATTAAAGCCAACAAAAATAGATACCAAAGTATCATATTCAAAGGGTACTACGAATATCTCATATATTCCCCAAAGAATAAGCAGTATAATAATCATCACATCTGGCCTATTTTTTTTCATGAATTTCATTGTTCTATTTTTATTTATTATTCAGACTGTTCGTATACCTTTCAGCTAAACCAAGCTTTACCTCAAAAGTAATAAATATCTTTCAAGGTTCACTCTATCCAGCTAATCTTTTGACCTAAGATGTTCAATAGCAGAAAACTAGTCCTAACTGAAAATCAAGACGTCTCATATAGAGTCTATCCAATTTGTTTGGACGTAGTGTTTCCTTTTTCTCATCGGCTGTCATTTCAATCTTCTTAAAGTCTCCACTTAAAACAGAAAAGCCTCCGTTTACCGCAAGGTGGTCTGTCAATTTATATTCTACCAGAAAGTCCATATTCCCAGCCAATGCACCGGAAGTACATTTAAATTCACTATTACTTCGACCTTCATCCCGATAATGTAGATATCCGGCTCCCAATACGCAACTAATTAAAGTTCTTTCGGTTATTGGAATTTTGAATCCAAGTTGCGGTCCTAAATACCAAAGTTCTACATTGTCAGCTACATTCGTTTTATCATCAATTGTATAATTGGCAGAAGTACCGGAGAGATTAAACTTTAATCCGGCAACCCAAAATTTATCAATTCGATAGAGTGCCTTCACATTACACGTCAAGCCTCCATTATATTCCCCACGATAATTAACACCAAAAGGTGACAAGTTTGACTTACCGAACAATACACCTTTTCCACCATCTACCGAAATAAACAGTTTATCTCCGGAAAAACTCTGTGCAAATCCTACTGTAACAGAAAACACAAATAGGAAAAATAAAATAAGTTTTCTCATAATACTATATTTGAAAAGTCGTATGAATTGAAATATTCTAATTATCAATTCATACGACTAATTATTTTATGTTTTTTCTCTAGTGATATAGATATACAATATAGAACCTAAAGCTAGAACTAGATTCATCAGTAAAATATATGTCACTTTATTGGGGTTATTATCAAAAAAGAAATAAATGCATAATGAAATTATGATAGATAATAAAAACAGTCCTGATAGAACCCATAATTTGTCAGTACTAGCATGAAATCGTTTTCTTTTCTTAATAAGTTGTCCTATGCAAACTCCCGTTGATGTACAAATCATTGCAATAGAAGCAGAAAACCAAATACTATTTTCTGTACATAAAAGAATGGAGAACAGACCTAATATTAAAATATAAAACAATGCTAATTTGATATTATTTCTCATTTACTGTACATATTAAATAATTATCAACGCAGGGGCAATAGTTTACCTATTGTGTCTCTCGCTATACTATCATCATCTCTTTCCATCGGCTTAAATTCTATTGTATCTATTTGTATTTCCGTTGGAGGGCGAGAGACTACACGGGAGCTACATAGCCAAGTTTGTAACACACACCAACCAACCGCCACAACAAATCCCGCACCAGCCGTAACCATTCCAAAAGCGGTTGACCATAAAGCACCAGCCAAGCCAAGAGATACATTGCACCCCCAATTTCCACCACGGGCTGTCAGATCGTCAAGTCCATCATATATTTCAAGAACATTACATGTATTATTTCTTTTATTAACCATTGCTTTAAAAATAGGAATATTGTTACTATCATAACATGTGAACATAGTTTCTTCAAGTGCATCTTCAGCATTTTGTGCACATTCAATTATAAGACAGTTTTCAATAACACCATTCTCTTTATAAAATGCCATTATATTATTAGCATCCATTTTACTTCGTACAACTATCATTTCCTCCCCAAAGGTTTGGATTTGTGGACGCAAAATTTCTTGCATACCTAAATCGTAATTCATTTCAGCATTATTAAAAGTAGTTCTTGTTTTTACCGAATTATTCAAGTAATCCAGTAGTTGTTGTTTCAATTCTAAACTACTCACTTTTTCAAAAGTCTTATTCTCAATAACATTCTGTTCTTCTGAAAGAGTATTTTGCTCATCCGAACATGATAAGCAGCAAATACAACATAATAAAAACATAAAAAAAATTGCTTTCATAACCGATTGAATTTAAAGGTTGATAAATACGTTACAACAATAATAAATAACAGATCCCAAAGAAAATTACCTCCTTCCTCTAACTTAATATTTTACAATTAGAAATATCGACTATACAGAAAAGGAACACAAAAAGTTACTTCTTGTCACTAAGACTAAAAGTACATTTATCCATTACCTTATTCAGTTCAGTTTCACTGTACAGTAAATGTACCTTCCAACAAACAATCATTCAAAATTATATGAATAGTATATTCTCCTTTTTCACAAGAAGACATATCAATCATGACAATGCTAGTGTTGTGATAAGTTTTGGAATGTACAATTTCACCTGTAGCTTTATTCGTTACAGTAATGATAGCATAATCTTTTGCTCTACCGAAGCTTACATTAAGAATATTAGAGAGAATAGCACATTTCTCATAAGTAGGTTGAATAGGTATTCCCATAGGATTAGAGCGGCTATCTTTTAGTAAATGAATATCATTTGAATTTGCCCATCCTTCAATCGCAAATAAGCAACAAAGTAATAATAATAGTTTTGCTTTCATAATACTTATTTTTATTGGTTATGATACAAATGTAAGGGATAAGATTTAAATAAATTCAGATGCCTGGTCACAATAAAGTTACAAGATAACTATGGATCTCGACTGCAAGTTACAGAAAAGTTACAGGAATGTCACAATCCAACATAAACACCTATGAGACAAGATATTGGCGTATAGTCATCCATTCAAAGAATTCTTCTCCTAACTTAATCTTCATGCGACTTTTCCGACTTTTAAATGCTCCTTCAGAAGCACGTGTACATAATAAGATTGTTTCTTTGGAGCAACCCAATAAGAGAAATACGCAATGGAGCAAGTCTTCTTTAGTTAAATCAGCATATTGAATTTTCAATTTAAGCATAATGTCGCCAAAAGTTTCATAAATGCTTTCACAAATCATCTGTCCTTCATGAATACTCAAAGAGGTAGCAACGCCCATCTTTTTCTCCAAAGAAAGAAGTTTCTCATGGGTTTCTGTCCTTCGAAACAACTGAAGACAAAGTTCTAAACTCGGCTCCAACATCCTCATAAAATCAGATTCAGCATTACCCTGATCCTCAAAGTCCCCAGATAGAATATCTGTACGACTCTTCATTAATTGATTTTGTAACTCAAGATACTTCTTTTTTCGACGTTTATCAATCCAAAGAGAAATCGCTCCTCCAATAATAAATAACAGCAAAAGTGATAAGACCTCAATTTTATATCTTCCCGCAATTTTTTGCTGATAAAATTCGATTTCATATTGATCAGCCAAACGAGTTATCTCAGCTGCCTTTGTTGTATCATAAATTGAATCTAGATAATAAATAAAAGAATCAGCTGCCGCTATAGCTGCTGGATAATTTTTCTCTTCTTTCTCCAATTTATATAATTCTCCATAACTTCCTCCACGGTTAAATATATAAGGAGAAGATTTACTCAAATTCAAATAATACCGTGCAGAGTCCATTTGATGGATATTACGTAAGATACAACCTTTTCGAAGATATTCAGAAAATAAATTAGTACCAGTTGGTGCAGAAGATATAGATGCAGAAAGATATTGGTTAGCCTTTTGAAATTCCCCTTTTTCATTATGCAAAATTCCCAATTCACTCAATATTATAGATTTATAATAATCTTCCCCTATATTCTCTGCAACATCCAATGCTTTTTGATAATAGACCAAAGCACTATCCAATTGATGTTGAAGCATAAAAACATACCCTATCCCTCTAACAGCATAAAATAGACCATCATCTTTCTTTTGCTTAATATAAATTTCATGCGCTTTATGATGGGCGTGCATAGCATCCTTATAAAGATTTTGTTCCGCATAACATCCCGCCAGATTCTCATAAATGGCCCCCAAATAAAGATACTCGCTCTCTTTAGGAATTACCTTTAATGCTTGCAAGAAATCTTTTACCGCCAAATCCATACACCGCATGTCTCGATACACACAACCCCGATAATAATAGGCTTGCATCTTACGCTCATTATTCCAACTTCTTTTATAATAATCTACTGCAAACCGAATCAATGAATCACTTGACTCATGAACATACAACTTAGTCCTTGCCCGTGTCAAAAATATAGCATAATCAGCTCTTTCAGAGCCGGATAACTTTTCAGGATGAGAAATGGATTCGAGGAGAGACAGGGCACTATCGGGGAACTCTTGCATCAGTGAGTCTGCCTGATGTAAAAGAGTAGTTGCATTACCTCCATCATGACAAGCAGAGAGAGACAAAATCAGGAACAACCCTATAATATAAGAAAGAAGTAGCTTCATAGTTCGTTTCGTTTTACAAATGTAAATAGAATAAAACAAACAAGCAACAAAAAGACAAATAATTTTTTCACACATCATAATTACAATGTTAAAATTGCCCTTTCTCTCTCTTTCCCTAATCTTTTTTGCCTTTCATTTGTTCACTTTGTTACTTTCGCCGGAAGACGGCAGAATAAACTTCAACCTAAATAGTAACGAATGGAAAAATTTAATGCAATGAGGACTAGACTTTTACAAGATCTTCAGAAGAAAACCATCAGGTTTAAGAGCATAGTGGCGCTCACTTGCTTGTTGCTGACCTCCGTATCCGCCTTTGCACAAACAAAGACAGTGACCGGTACGGTAACAGATGCCGCCAATGAACCGCTGATCGGTGCATCGGTGCTCGTACAAGGAACTTCCACCGGAACCATCACCGATATGGACGGTAAGTATTCAATCTCTGTCACCCCAGAAGACGTACTGGTATTCTCCTATGTAGGAATGACTACACAGAGTGTCAAGGTAGGAGCACAGAATGTGATCAACGTCACCCTGAAAGAAGATTCGCAGGTACTAGCCGAGACAGTCGTTATCGGATACGGTAGCGCGAAGAAAAGAGACTTGACAGGTTCTATTACCAACGTCAAAGGAGAAGAAATTGCCAACAAACCTGCAACGAACCCATTATCTTCCTTACAAGGAAAAGTGGCAGGTGTACAAATCGTAAACTCCGGACGTGCCGGTGCCGACCCCGAAATCCGTATCCGTGGTACAAACTCCATCAATGGCTACAAACCGTTGTACGTGGTAGACGGACTATTCAATGACAATATCAACTTCCTTAATCCGGAGGACATCGAATCTATGGAGATCCTGAAAGACCCGTCATCACTGGCTATCTTCGGTGTTCGCGGTGCGAATGGTGTCATCATCATCACCACCAAGAAAGCCAAAGAAGGACAGACACTGGTTAACATTAATACCTCTTTCGGTTTCAAGAAAGTAGTAGATAAGGTTGATTTGGTCAACGGTCCGCAATTTCAGGAGCTATACAGCGAACAGCTTGCCAATCAGAAGGACACTCCGTTCGACTTCAGCGGCTGGAACGCGAACACCAACTGGCAGGATGAGATTTTCCAGACTGCATTCATCACCAACAATAATATCAGTATTACCGGAGCTTCGCCGAAACACAGTTTCTATCTGGGCGTAGGTTACTCTCACGAACAGGGAAACATCAAGCATGAGAAGTTCAGTAAAGTGACCATCAATGCAAGTAATGACTATAAGATCACGGACTTTCTGAAAGTCGGTTTCCAGTTCAACGGAGCACGCACGCTTCCGGCAGACTCCAAACAGGTGCTCGGCGCTCTTCGTGCTGCCCCTATCGCACCGGTATATAATAAGGAATATGGCTTATACAGTGTTCTGCCCGAATTTCAGAAAGCACAGATCAACAATCCGATGGTAGACGTCGATCTGAAAGCCAATACGACCAAAGCCGAAAACTACCGGGCATCGGGTAATATCTATGGCGAAGTGGACTTCCTGAAACATTTCAACTTCAAAGCGATGTTCTCCATGGACTATGCTTCCAACAACGGACGGACATATCTGCCTGTCATGAAGGTGTATGACGATACTGCCGCAGGAGATGTAGTTACATTGGGAACCGACAAGACAGAAGTCAGCCAGTTCAAGGAAAATGAAACGAAAGTGCAGAGTGACTATCTATTGACTTACACCAATAGTTTTGATCACGGCAATCATAACCTGACCGCTACAGTCGGTTTCACGACGTATTACAATTCACTGAGCCGACTGGACGGAGCACGCAAGCAAGGTGTCGGTCTGGTGATTCCTGACGATCCGGACAAATGGTTTGTCAGCATCGGTGATGCAGCAACAGCTACCAACGGAAGTACCCAATGGGAACGGACTACGGTATCCATGCTGGCACGTGTGATCTACAACTACAAAGGAAAATACCTGTTCAACGGTTCGTTCCGTCGCGATGGTTCTTCCGCCTTCTCATACACCGGCAATGAGTGGCAGAACTTCTTCTCACTAGGCGGCGGTTGGTTGATGACCGAAGAAGAGTTCATGAAGGATATCAAATGGCTCGATATGTTGAAAATCAAAGCATCTTACGGTACATTAGGCAATCAGAATCTGGACAGGGCCTATCCCGCCGAACCGCTGTTGTCAAATGCTTACTCGGCTGTTTTCGGCAAGCCGTCCATTATCTATCCCGGTTACCAGCTCTCCTATCTGCCCAATCCCAATCTGCGTTGGGAAAAAGTAGAAGCTTGGGAAGCAGGTTTCGAAACGAACGTGCTGCGCAACCGTCTGCACTTCGAAGGAGTATATTATAAGAAAAGGACCAAAGACTTGCTTGCCGAAGTGCCCGGTATCTCCGGAACAGTACCCGGCATCGGCAACTTGGGAGAAATCGAAAACATGGGTGTTGAAATGGCAGCCAGCTGGCGTGACCAGATCGGTGACTGGGGATACTCTGTCAGCGCCAACCTGACCACCATCAAGAATAAGGTGAAGAGCCTCGTTCAGGACGGATACTCCATTATCGCCGGAGACAAACAGCAGAGTTACACGATGGCGGGCTATCCTATCGGTTTCTTCTACGGTTACAAGGTGGCAGGCGTATACCAGTCGCAAGCCGACATCGATGCATCACCCGAAAATACCCTTGCCACAGTCACTCCCGGTGACCTGAAATTCGCCGACGTGAACAGAGACGGTAAGATTACCCCGGAAGACCGTACAATGATAGGTAACCCGACACCGGATTTCACCTATGGTCTTTCTCTCGGAGTAAACTACAAGAACTGGTCATTGGGCATCGATATGATGGGACAGCACGGTAACGAAATTTTCCGTACCTGGGACAATTATAACTTTGCACAGTTCAACTATCTGTCACAGCGCATGGACCGCTGGCACGGAGAAGGTACCTCCAACAGCCAGCCGTTGCTGAACTCCAAACATTCTATCAACAACCTGAATTCGGAGTATTATATCGAAGACGGCAGCTTCTTCCGTATCCGTAACGTGCAACTTGCTTACTCGTTCGACAAGGCCCTCCTTGCCAAAATACGCTTGCAGGCACTGAAAGTCTATGTCAACATACAGAACCTGAAGACATGGAAGCACAACACCGGCTACACACCGGAACTGGGAGGTAGCGCCACCACCTTCGGAGTAGACGACGGCAGCTACCCCGTACCTGCTGTCTACACTTTCGGCATCAACCTGACCTTCTAGTGGCGTGGCAAGGTACCACACCCAAGTTTCCATGCGGGTGGCAAGGTGCCACAGCCAGGTTTCCATGCGGAATATAACTTTAATGAATCAAATCTATAATTGTATGAAACTAAATAAATATCTTTTTTCCACCTTTATTGCCGCTTCCGCTCTGCTGATAAGCAGTTGCAGCGACTTTCTGGACCGGAGTCCGCAGGGACAATTCACCGAAGACGATAATCCCAATGCGCTGGTCAACGGTAAAATCTACAATGTCTATACCATGATGCGAAGTTTCGACATCACCGCCGGTACTCCCGCCATTGCTATCCATTATCTACGCTCCGAAGACTCCGAGAAAGGAAGTATTCCGAGTGACGGATCGGATGTAGCCGAAATGTACGATGACTTCTTATACACCCCGACCAACGGTTTGCTAGGTTCATACTGGGGAAAGAATTACGCCATCATCTACCAGTGTAATGATATCCTCGACGCCATTGCCGAGAAAGAGACTGCCGGACAAACAGAAACCGAAGATATCATCAACAAAGGGGAAGCTTCTTTCTTCCGTGCTTATTGTTACTTCAATCTAGTGAGAGCTTTTGGCGAAGTACCTTTGGTGACTTACAAGATCAACGATGCCTCGGAAGCCAACATCCCGAAGACTACCGCCGATAAAATCTACGAGCAGATCGATACCGACCTGAAAACTGCGGAAGAGTCATTGCCCGAAACATGGAGCACCGAATATACCGGACGCCTGACTTGGGGAGCTGCCCGTTCACTTCATGCCCGCACCTATATGATGCGCAGTGACTGGGACAACATGTACAAAGCCTCTACAGACGTTATCAACAAAGGTTTATATAATCTGAAAACTCCGTATAACGAAATATTCACCGACGACGGAGAGAACAGCGGCGGTTCTATATTCGAACTGCAATGTACCGCCACTGCCGCCCTTCCACAGAGTGACGTTATCGGCAGCCAATTCTGCGAAGTGCAAGGCGTTCGCGGAGCCGGTCAGTGGGACTTAGGCTGGGGATGGCACATGGCAACCCAGTTGATGGCAGACGCCTACGAGACAGGTGACCCGCGTAAAAACGCCACCCTGCTCTACTTCCGCAAAACGGACGATGAACCGATCACCCCGGAAAACACCAACGAACCTTATGGTGAATCCCCCGTCTCTCCGGCTATGGGAGCTTACTTCAACAAAAAAGCTTATACCGACCCCGCACTGCGTAAGGAATACACCAACAAAGGCTTTTGGGTGAATATCCGCCTGATCCGGTATTCGGATGTAGTATTGATGGCTGCCGAAGCTGCCAACGAAAAGAATATCCCCGGAGAAGCGGTGGATTATCTGGAAATGGTACGTGCACGTGCCAGAGGCACCAATACGAATATACTGCCCAAAATAACGACCAACGATCAGGGAGAATTGCGGGAAGCCATCCGCCACGAACGCCGCGTGGAACTCGGGCTGGAGCCCGACCGTTTCTACGATCTTGTACGTTGGGGGATCGCCTCGGAAGTATTGCACGCTGCCGGGAAAGTAAACTACCAGGATAAGAACGCATTATTGCCTTTGCCTCAGTCAGAAATTGACAAGTCCAAAGGAGTACTGGTACAGAATCCGGATTATTAATTAATATTCAAATCAAACTGATAGAACGATATGATAAATAAGAAAATATTTTTTTCACTTCTGCTGCTCGCTGCCGGCTTCCTGAGTGCGGCAGCGCAGAAGTCGCCACAAGACATGGACCGCTTCATCGACGCATTGATGAAAAAGATGACGGTGGAAGAAAAGATAGGTCAGTTGAACCTACCTGTCACCGGAGAAATCACTACGGGACAAGCCAAAAGCAGCGACATCGCCGCCAAAATCAAACGGGGCGAAGTAGGAGGCTTGTTCAATCTGAAAGGAGTAGAAAAAATACGCGATGTGCAGAAACAGGCGGTAGAACAATCCCGTCTGGGCATCCCCTTGCTATTCGGTATGGATGTCATTCACGGATACGAAACCATGTTCCCTATCCCGCTGGGATTATCCTGCACCTGGGATATGACCGCCATAGAAGAATCGGCACGTATCGCAGCCATAGAAGCCAGTGCCGACGGTATCTCATGGACATTCAGTCCGATGGTGGACATCTCACGCGACCCTCGTTGGGGACGTGTTTCCGAAGGCAGCGGTGAAGATCCCTTCCTTGGAGCCATGATTGCCGAAGCGATGGTACTCGGTTATCAGGGAAAGAACATGCAACGGAATGACGAAATTATGGCATGCGTAAAACACTTTGCACTGTATGGCGCAGGAGAAGGCGGACGTGACTACAATACGGTAGACATGAGCCGCCAGCGGATGTTCAATGAATATATGCTGCCTTACGAAGCGGCTGTAGAAGCCGGTGTAGGTAGTGTAATGGCTTCGTTCAACGAAGTAGACGGTGTGCCCGCTACCGCCAACAAGTGGCTGATGACGGATGTACTGCGTGGTCAGTGGGGGTTCAACGGATTTGTGGTAACCGACTATACCGGAATCTCCGAAATGATCGACCACGGTATCGGCGACCTGCAAACGGTTTCCGCACGTGCCATCAATGCCGGAGTAGACATGGATATGGTGAGCGAAGGCTTTGTCAGCACACTCAAGAAATCCATTCAGGAAGGCAAAGTTTCTATGGAAACACTGAATACTGCCTGCCGCCGTATCCTGGAAGCAAAATATAAACTGGGATTGTTTGACAATCCCTACAAGTACTGCGACTTAAAACGTCCGGCACGTGATATCTTTACGAAAGCGCACCGAGACGCTGCCCGCAGAATTGCCGCAGAAAGCTTTGTTCTTTTAAAGAATGACAACGTGACCCTGCGTCCGGGAACTCCTGCCGAACCTCTTCTTCCTTTTAACCCGAAAGGTAACATCGCCGTGATAGGTCCGTTAGCCGACAGCCGGACAAACATGCCGGGTACATGGAGCGTAGCTGCCGTACTCGACCGCTGTCCGTCACTGGTAGAAGGCTTGAAAGAGATGACTGCCGGAAAAGCAAACATCCTATATGCCAAAGGGAGCAATCTGATCAGCGACGCCTCTTACGAAGAACGTGCCACGATGTTCGGACGTTCACTAAACCGTGACAACCGGACAGACGAGCAATTGCTGAACGAAGCATTGACGGTAGCCAATCAGTCGGATATTATCATTGCGGCTCTCGGAGAATCTTCCGAGATGAGCGGAGAAAGCAGCAGCCGTACAGACCTGAACATTCCGGATGTACAGCAAAACCTGCTGAAGGAGTTGCTGAAAACCGGAAAACCTGTCGTACTGGTATTATTCACAGGTCGCCCGCTGACGCTGACTTGGGAACAGGAACACGTACCTGCTATTCTGAACGTATGGTTCGGAGGCAGCGAAGCTGCTTATGCCATCGGTGACGCACTCTTCGGATATGTCAATCCGGGTGGAAAACTGACAATGAGTTTCCCGAAGAATGTCGGTCAGATTCCGCTGTATTATGCACATAAGAATACGGGACGCCCGCTGGCACAAGGCAAGTGGTTCGAAAAGTTCCGCAGCAATTATCTGGATGTGGACAATGAGCCGCTTTACCCGTTCGGATACGGACTGTCTTATACTACCTTCTCTTACGGTGATATCGACCTGAGCCGTTCTACCATCGACATGACGGGAGAACTGACGGCAGCAGTAATGGTCACCAATACTGGCACATGGCCGGGATCGGAAGTAGTACAACTCTATATCCGTGACCTCGTCGGCAGCACTACCCGTCCGGTGAAAGAGCTGAAAGGCTTCCAGAAGATATTCCTTGAACCGGGACAGTCGGAAATTGTACGGTTCAAGATTGCACCGGAAATGCTGAGATATTACAACTACGACCTGCAACTAGTAGCAGAACCGGGTGAATTTGAAGTAATGATCGGAACAAACAGCCGGGACGTGAAATCCGCACGATTCACGCTAAAATAAAAATCGTACAATAGGCATGGATTACACGGATTCACACGGTCTTTAACTGCGAAATCTCTTAAAACCGTGAAATCCGTGTAATCCATGCCTAAATTTTATTCTCTCATTTAAATCCACAATCAATGAAAAAACTATCTCTCTATATTTCGCTCCTCTGCCTGATACTGACAGCAGGAGCCTGCAAAAACAAGACCGGCGGACCAGCCACCGCCAGTTCCGAGCTCACGGACGATGCCTTGATGGACACCGTTCAGCGCCGCACCTTTCTCTACTTTTGGGAAGGTGCCGAGCCCAACAGCGGACTTGCCCCCGAACGGTATCATGTAGACGGGGTATATCCGCAGAATGATGCCAATGTAGTCACTTCCGGCGGCAGCGGCTTCGGCATCATGGCTATCCTTGCCGGAATAGACCGGGGGTACGTCACCCGCGAAGAAGGTCTGGCACGAATGGAGCGCATTGTCTCCTTCCTCGAAAAAGCGGACCGTTTTCACGGAGCATATCCCCACTGGTGGTATGGCGATACGGGAAAGGTGAAACCTTTCGGACAGAAGGATAACGGAGGCGACCTGGTAGAAACCGCCTTCCTGATACAGGGACTGCTCGCCGTGCACCAGTATTACATCAACGGTAATGAGAAAGAAAAAGCACTGGCAGCACGCATTGACCAAATATGGAAAGACGTTGACTGGAACTGGTATCGCAACGGTGACCAAAATGTGCTATACTGGCACTGGAGCCCCACCTATGGCTGGGAAATGGATTTCCCCATACATGGGTACAACGAATGTATGATTATGTATATCCTTGCCGCAGCCTCTCCTACCCACGGAGTACCGGCAGCCGTCTATCACGATGGCTGGGCGCAGAACGGAGCCATCGTCTCCCCGCATAAAGTGGAAGGAATCGAGCTACATCTCCGCTATCAGGGCACGGAAGCCGGACCGCTTTTCTGGGCACAATACTCCTTCCTCGGACTCGACCCCGTCGGTCTGAAAGACGAATACTGTCCCAGCTACTTTCACGAAATGCGCAATCTGACATTAGTGAACCGTGCTTACTGTATCCGCAACCCCAAACACTACAAAGGTTTCGGACCGGACTGCTGGGGACTGACCGCCAGCTATTCCGTCGACGGATACGCTGCTCATTCACCAAATGAACAGGACGACAAAGGAGTCATCTCTCCCACCGCCGCCCTTTCTTCCATCGTCTATACACCGGAATATTCGATGCAAGTGATGCGCCACCTGTATAATATGGGGGACAAAGTCTTCGGTCCTTTCGGATTCTACGATGCTTTCAGTGAAACAGACAACTGGTATCCGCAACGTTACCTTGCCATCGATCAGGGACCAATTGCGGTCATGATCGAGAATTACCGGACAGGACTGTTATGGAAACTCTTCATGAGTCATCCCGATGTACAAGCAGGACTTACCAAGTTAGGTTTCAATACCAATAAGCAGGATGTAAGGCAGAAATAAAGAAATCACAGCGTGCGTGGAAGTGGTCTACTGACCACCTCCTCCACCTGTATTTCCGCCTTCGCCGCCACCACCTTTCACATCGTCATTGTTGATGCTTCGGGCAGCTTTTTTCACACTGGCTTTCAGTTCGCCAATCCGGTAGCTGATGCTGACTCCAAAGCTACGGCTCGGCCACTTACTGCTGCTCTTCGACAGGAAGTTTACGCCTTCCGTATGATTGTTATAGCTTCTGTATTTCTCAAATATATTACTGCAATACACATTCAGGCTCAAACGCTCATCTTTCAGGAAAGAACGGCTCGCACCCAAACTATAATAATAATAGCCGGAACCTTTTCCCTGTAGATTAATATAAGGAGTACTACCGCCACCATTCAGACTTAACCGTATTTTCAACGGAAGAGTATGCTGGACGCCACCATAGAAAGAACCGTTCCATCCATAATTGTGCAATCCCTGCGCTTCACTTTTCAAATCGCTGTAGTTTCCACGGCCATTGACGTACAGGCGCGTTTTAGGAGACGCGTTCCAGTTCAGATACAAGCTCATTCCTGTGTTCCGGCTCTTTCCTATATTGGCATAAGTGCTGTACAAGGCTCCTTCCGGTGCTATGTGCGTAGGATCATTGTCAAACATCTCCCCTTCGGGCGCCGTAATCAACCGGCTTATATTCTCAATACTGTTATTGTTGAAAGAATGGCGCAGCGACACATTGATATTGAACTTCGCACTAAAATTGCTATAAGACAAGTCGAACGCATGGCTTTTTTCACTTTTCAGGTTCGAGTTACCTTGGGTGATAAACATCGGATTCAGATTATTAAAATAAGGATTCAGATTCCAGATGCCCGGACGCCAGATACGCATATTATAACCTGCACGCATATTCTGAGTCTTGCCGAGCTTCATGCCAAGAGAAACGGATGGCACCAGATCGCTGAAGTTCGTGTGAAAATTCTCACCCGGTCCAACGATATATTTCACCCGCTGCACAGTCTGTTCATAGCGCACTCCCGGCTTGAAGGTGAAATCCTTATATTTCAATGTATATCCGAGATAAGCGGCTAAAATATGATTCAAATGACGATAGTCGCTACTGCGGTCTTCGTTATATAAATAATCGTCACTTCCTCCGGCTGCTTCATAAAGTTTGTTGTCACTGGTATTGCGACGGAAGATATATTTCGCACCTGCCTCCACGGTATGCAACTCGCCTATCGGAGTCGTATAGTCCACTTGGAAGGTCTGTTCCATGGTATTCGTTTTGCCGTCCGACTGGCTGTTTTTTAACAGCAACCGTTTCACAAGGTCATCCACCTCCTCTTTGGCGTGAATATCTTCATAGCCAGTATTAGAATTACTCGTCTGAGGCTGCGTATTGATCTTATAGGAGAAAGTGATCATCCGCTGCTTGTTCTTTCTGGACGTGCGCTGATAGTCGATGTTTCCATTGATGGAATACCAGGAGCCATCTCCATGATTGCCGGTCCGGTAGCTGTAGGCAATGTCCTCATGGTCAGCACCATACATGGTGGTAAATCCATCGCCATAATTTTTACTATTGCTGCCATACATTCCAAAAGCCACCGTCAGCAGCCTTAAGGTGTCAATCTCATAACTGCCTTCCAAATTTCCATACTGGAAGTTGCCTTTCGACTTGGAACTGCTGTTTGATTCAAGATACTTTTCCGTATCCGACTCATAGTTCTCACGGTAGCTGTCCGAATATCCACGGGGCCGGTCATTGTAATTAAAGTTGTAATTGGCAGAGACAGTCATTTTCCCCTGCTTCACCATTGCGTAGCCGCCGGCACCGGCACCGTAGTTGCTGGCATTTGCCCGGAATGTTGCCGTATATCCTTCGAATCCACCACCTACTGTTACGATATTCAAAATACCTCCCACTCCTTCAGCGTCATATTTAGCTCCGGGCGATGTTATCACCTCGATATATTTAATGGAATTGGCGGGCATACTCTTCAACACCTCTTTCGGGTTGTTGCTCATCATATTGTTGGGCTTCCCGTTGACGTGTATTTTAAAGCTGCTGCTACCATTCACCTGTATGTTGTCTTCTCCGTCTACTGTCACTAAAGGCACTTTTCGAAGCATCTCCAATATACTGTTCGATTTCGAGTCGGGGTCATCCTCAATATTATACTCTATCTTGTCTACATCCACCTTGACCAAAGGCTTTTGCGCCACGACTTCCACTCCTTTCAATTCATTATTAGCCTCAGCGGAGAGCATTGTCCCCAAATCAATGACTCTAACCGATGGTTTCAAAGTGAACTCTTTCGTGACGGGCGCCTTGCCTATCGAAGAAATAGTAATGACGTAATCTCCCGCACCTACATTCAGTTTCTCCTGAAACCTACCATTGGCACCCGTCACCGCCATCTTGACAGCCTTGTCCGGTGCTCCTTTTTTAGTAATCTTAATAGTAGCGTATGGTTCTCCATCCTGAGTCAGTGAATCCAAAAGTACCCCTTTGACAGTATAGGACGGCGTAGCGGAGTTTTGTGCCCAACCTGTCATCACTGCGGTGAACACGAATAGTAATAGTAGCAACAATCTGTGTTTCATGTTTGGAACCGTTTTAGTTTTTAGTTTATTAGACGAAGTTTCTTTCAATTTCTTACAAATACGGGGTAAAAGTAGATGGTTTCTTTATGGTTACGAAATCTTCGGAGTTAAGAATCGTAAAAGAAGAGATAAAAAAGATTATACGAAAAGAGAAACTGATTTCTACGCCATAAAATAGCAGAGTTCTTTCTTGGCTGCACATTATAAATACATCTTCAAAATCTTAAGAACAACGGCATAATTGAATAAAGGTTTTCTCTGTAGAAAATAACGTCACCGCATTCATAAATTAATTCGTCCGGCTATAGGCATCTTTTCGTCCGCCTATAGCCGGACGAAAGGTTGCCTATAGGCAAACGCAACTTTGCCTATAGGCGGACGAATTAATTCATTCACTAAAAGAGATTAAGTTGTACACTAAAAGGTATTATATTTAGAACCCATATTTTATTTGCCATTAATATCAAGTAATTCCTGATATATCAGAGAATCGTTTTTCATTTTATTGCACATCCACTTCCATGCAGGCATCACCTTGATTTCCCTTCTCTTGAGCTTGCATCAACCATATACCAAGTAACTTGTATGAGGTATGAGTTGTATAATGTCAGAAATTCTTGCGCTGAAACGCCCCCTTCCCATCAAAGCCAGATGCTTTTATACGCCATACTATAAATTTTCAAATAGAAGGGTAGCCTTCACCTTTTCTTCGAAACCTTTTATTCATAAGTGATAACGGGTGAAGCATATCGCCCTTCACCGATCCTTCACCCAATTTTCATATGTAATCATAAAGACATCGTTCACTTTGCTATAAGCTAATTTGTTTTTGCTATAATGATATTCGTATTAGCTATAACCTAATAAAAAGATGCTAATAGATTATTTTTTTCTTCCCAATGTTTGTTTCAAACCATTGATAGTTTATTTCAAACACTTACAATGTTTTCTCCACTCACTAGGTGAATAGCCGTCCCTTCACCCGAGATCACTGATAAATAAAAGGTTGAGAGGAAAAAGTGAAGGTGAAGGCGACACTCGTAACATCTGCTGTATGGTTATTTAAAGCAATGCTTTAGCAACCATAAAGCATAGCTTTTGAAGATACAAAGCATTGCTTTACGAAGGAGATAAATGTGCTAAGTGATATTAATGGCAACAACACCTTGAAATAACATCACCTAAACACAAAAAATCATTCTAAATACCAGACTTCTTTTATTTATTCCCATTCTCCCACTTTATTCCGAAAAAACATATATCTTTGCTGTACACTTTCTGCGCATCAGCGAGATGTAATAAGCGGGTAGTGTTTTTTATTCCTTAAATAGGAGTATTAATAATGTATTGTCTCTCGATTTCGAAAACTAGCAATTTTCTATGCAAAGAGAGATGATACAACAGATACTCCACGTGGATGGCTGTATATCAACATATCAGTTAAAGATGTGTTATATATAAACGATTGGCGTGGATGTCTGTTGTTATCATTATCTTTTGCAAGGGTTTTGCTAGGCCTCGAAATCAGATAATGGTTCAACAGCATCCATGCCTCTTTTGTATCCGGTCGGTTCCCCTACATAATCCCCATACCCCATAACCCTCCGACTAGAAAGCAAAATGCAGGGATGCTTGTTGCACCATGCTTGGCAAGAGTTATTCGCTCTTTTTTGTTAAACGCATAAACAAAGAAACACTATGCCGAAATGGATTAGCATAGACGAAGCGGCGCACAAGTACGGAGTCAAAGAAGAAGACATCTGTTTGTGGGCAGAAATGGAAGCAATCACCGCATATTTCACAGAGACTACTCTTATCATTGACGAAAAGAGCCTTCAGAAATTCTTGTGTTGGCACGAAACCCTTCCCACCAAAGACTACATTCATACGCTGGAACAACTCTGCAATAACCAATCCGAAGTATGCAAAGTTTATCTTGAAGTCATTGAGCTACAAGAGCAAGACCTTCAATGCAAAAAGCGTAGAATTTCAGTGTTGGAAAAGCAGTATGCGATGGCAACCGAACAGAACAAGTTGAGAGAAAAGATAATCACGATAACTTCTGATACGCTAAGTAAAGCTGAAAGTGGATGGTGGGAGAAATTGTGGATGAAGATCAAAGCAACAAGATCATCACAAAACATTCGGCAATCAGAGCACAAAAGAAGAAATAAATAGTTTATACAATAAGATTCCACCATCAAGATGAAAGTAAAAAGACGCATTCATTCCCAATACGGTATTTCAGCATCCAAATATTAAAATAAATTTATACCATTAGGATTCTATCTATCAAATTATAAATGAAGTCCATTCAAAAATATTTCTATTAATACTCCGTAAACAGTGCAATTGCTAACAAGGCCAAGTCCAATAAAGGCATAATGCAAATCTTTCAAAAAAGTAACAAACATCTCTAAATTCTTTCACAATGTTATATATTGAAGATAAAAAGAATCAATCTATTCGTCAATGTCGAAAATCACCTCATTGCCGGTTCTTAAGTCACTAAAATTTAACACAGTTGTAATATGAAAAAGACGTTAGAAACTTTGCACGTTTCATAGAAAAAAATAACTTTGCTAAACTATTATTATCGAGAGAGAACAAAATGATAAATGATTCACAAAAATTTTATTAATTAATTAACAAAGCAACAAAATGAGAAATTTGAACTTTCTGAAGTTATTCTACGGGCTTATGCTTGTAATGGTTAGCACAGCTTTCGTAAGTTGCGTTGACGACAATGATGATACCGAGGCTCCATACCTCGAAGTTTCGCCTACAACCTTGATTTTCGGCTTAGACGGTCAACCAGCCAACGGAAGCCAAGCTTCTTTTGACATTTCAACCAACCGTAGTTGGAAAGCTACAGTAAAGGATGACAAATCATGGGTTACTCTATCAAAATATGAAGGTGAAGGTTCTGCTACTATTCAGGTTAGCATTCCGGAAAACGTTAATGATGAAGCCAGCGTTGTTATTGAGATTTCAAATAAAGTGGGTGTGTTGATGTCAGAGACTGTTAAGATTAGCAGTGGAAGCGTAGAGCCATCTGTAGTAATCTATAACGACAATGTTGGTACAATTGAGCTTGATAAAACGAATTGGCCTTTTGTTGATAAATACGAAGGATGGAATAAAACAGGGGTCGGTTCAGAATCCGTTACTTATACAGGCGTAAATGCTTCAGTCCGTAATAGTGGATTAGCAAATACAGATGCTTATGCAGGTGCATCAGGACCTAACGTTGTATTTTTCGGCAAAACTCCTACAAACTTCAATGTTAATACGATCACGCTTACTTCCGAACAAAAGAATCTGCAATTGACATTTGGAGCCAGCCGTTCTGTGAACAATAACGGAACATACGACAACACCTTCGATGTTTCCAAATTTGAAGTTGCATTAAGTGCTGATGGTACGGCTTGGGTACCAATTACATATACTAAGAATAATGGCGATGCCGATTATCCTTATTGGGTTTTTGCAACAGCAAACTTCACATTAAAACAAGTTCCTGAAAACCTATATATCAGATTCACAGCTTTAGATGCTTCAGCTATTCGTTTAGATGATATCACTTTGGCAACAGGTGCTGGTGGTACTGAAATTGATTTTGGAACAGCAGGAGAACCTAAAGTAACAACAACAGATGCAAAAGCCATCACAGCTACCACTGCAACATTAGGTGGTTCAGTTGCTAATATTGAGATTTCTGAAGCCACCGAAGTTGGTGTACAGTATATTGAATTCAGTACTGGAACTGTAACAGATATTGATTGGACAAAAGCGACTAAAACAGCCGCATCGGTAAAAGAAAATCCTTGGACAGTAGCTGTTACTAATCTGACTAAAGACAATCAATATGCATTCCGTGCTTATGCAACAACTGCTTCTAGTACTATTTACGGTGAGCCTAAAACATTTGTCGCTATCGAGTCTACTGCAACTCCTATTTCTATAGCAGACTTAGTAACAAAAATGACAAGTACTTCCACAGCTGTAGATGAAAACTATGTAATTCAAGGTATTATTTGTGGTGACCCTGCAGGCAAGAACTACTCTTATGGTACTCTTTATCTGATGAGCAAAGGAGCTACCACAGCGGGTAATGCACTTTCTTTATATAACAACCAAATAGATGTAACTCAATATGCATTAGGTCAAGAGATCAAAGTAACATTACAAAAAGATGTAGCCAAAATATATAAACGTTATGATGTACCTCAAGTTGAAGGATTCAGCGCAGATAATATTGAGGTTATTTCTGCAAACAATGCCGTAACACCTGTAAAAGTCACTTTATCCCAACTAGCAGCATTTGTATGTATGCCTGTTACAGTTGAAAATGTCAATATTGCAACAGGAGGAGTGTGGAAAGATGCTGATGCTGGCAAAAATCACACATTCAATGTTGCAGGGACATCATTCACTGTCAATATAAACAAGAACGCAACTCCGTTCGATAATCAGCCATATGCAGCAACAACTGCATCAATGACGGGTATTGCTTCCATCTACCAAAGTGCAGGACAATTAGCACCTCGTAATCTTGAAGACGTGAGCGGATTCAAAGTCACTGAACCAACAATTGTTGAAGTAGATCCATCTTCATTAAGCTTCCTTTCAACTGGTGGTACTAAAACAATTACAGTTACCACTGCAAATCAAGGAGCAAATGTTATTACAGCTACAGGCTTAAGCGGTAACTTATCCTCATCCGTTGAAGGCAATGTTGTTACAGTTACTGCAATAGAGAATAACGGTGGAGCCGTTGAACAGACCCTGGTAATTGCTCTTGGAAATAGCAAAGTAAATGTAGTTGTAAAACAAGATGCTAAGGGAGCCGTAACAAAAGTATATGAAAAAGTAACATCGGCTCCTTCTGATTGGAGTGGGAAGTATTTGATTACATATACTAAGGAGGATGGAACGACAGTCAATGTTTTATCAGGAAAAGGCGCAGGTGATTATGCCGGATATGTAGATATTTTATCAGCCTATAATTCATCTAATGAAACTATAGCGGCAAATGATGAGACCAATCAATATGCATGTACTATAGCTAAGGTAGAAGGTAGTGAAGATCAATATACTATTCTACTTGGATCAACCTATTTGGGATTGACAAAAGATGGTAATAATTTACACTTCGATAGTTCTATAAAAGATGGATTCCAATGGAAATTTGATGGTACTAAAATTATTCCAGTAAAATACGCTGCCCGTAATTTACAATGGAATAATAATAACAATCAATATCGATTTGCTTGTTATAAAGGAACTCAAGTAGACGTAACCATCTACAGATTAACAGAATAATATCCTTCTAGAATAATGATATTCCAGTCTTGGTAGAAATGTTCTATCAAGACTGGATTGTCTTAAACCCATATAATAACTAATAATGCCACCCAATAAATACTATAGATTTATTTCTAAATCAATATGGTTAACTGCACTTATACTATTTATAGCTGCATGTAGCAATGATGACTCCAACGGTGGAGGCTCGTCACAGTCAGGTGATGCCTACTGGAAAATTTCCTCCACTGTAAAATCGGCATCCGGATCGTCTGCCATAATCATCACAGGTACTCCTGGGACAATATGGAATGCAGAAATCACTGAGGGCACAACATGGTGTTCTTTCAGTAGCAATGATCTGACCTTATCCTCTAAATCCGGAGAAATAAAAGACGGACTCAATGTTTTATACGTGTATTATAATAGCAATACAGGTAAAGAACAACGTGTAGCAAAAGTTTCACTCCAGTTTGCAGACCAAGAGGCGAAAGTCTTTGATTTAGTACAATTATCTGAATCACAGCAGAACTTGCCAGCTTTCAAACTGTGGGCTGAAGTTCCTGATTTCAAGGAAAATGCTAATTATCAGTATGTAACTCATTATGCTCTATTGAATAATAAAACAATACGTAATTATTCTATTTGTTTTGATAAAACAAAGAAAGCAGCTTTATGGGTAGCCTATCCGATACATAACGCATACCTCAAAGGTTCAGGAGAACGTACAGACCGTTGGGCCTTCGACCCTATCATTCCTCAAAGTTATCAGGCTGATTGTACATTAAGATCTTATGGAGGATCTTATGACCGTGGTCATCAGCTTCCATCAGCCGATCGCCTAGGAACAGACGAAATGAATGCTCAAACCTTCTATATGTCCAATATGACCCCACAGCTTAATCGTTTGAATCAGGATATGTGGGCTAAACTTGAAACAAAAGTTCGGGCAAATAACTGTTCTGATACCTTGTATGTAGTTACCGGCGCATATTTTGGGGCAGGTGCAACCACCACTACGGATGGAGCAAGGAATACAGTTCCGGTTCCTACGAACTACTTCAAAGTACTTCTGCGTACGAAGAGTGGAAAAACAGGAAAGAACATCAAAGATTGTTCAGACAGTGAACTGATATCAATAGGATTTTGGGTAGATCACAAATCGTATGGAAACATTGAACCTCCTAAGTCTATCTGTACTTCTGTAGCAGACATCGAAAAGATGACAGGATTTACCTTCTTCCCACAAGTATCCAACAGTGTAAAACAACAAAATAATCCCACTCAATGGGGGATTAACTAATAAGCTAGCTTATGAAAAAACTGTTATTAGTAACCGCGCTCTTTGCGCTGCTGATATCGTTCAGCTTTGCGCAGAAACCGTATAAGGTTGTATTTTACAATCTTGAGAACTTCTTCGATACAATCAATGATCCGGAAGTTCACGATGATGAATTTACTCCCGAAGGTCCTAAGAAGTGGAACTCAGCCAAGTACAATAAGAAGTTGGCTAACACAGAACGTGTATTCTTCGATATTGCAGCTATCAACAAGGATTATCCGGTAATTATCGGTGTATCGGAAGTAGAAAACCGCAGTGTACTGGAAGATATTATCGCAACCCGCAAACTGGCTCCGGCAAACTATCGGATTTCACATTTCGACTCTCCTGAAGCCCGCGGTGTAGACGTTGCTTTTCTGTATCGTCCCGATGTGTTTAAAATAGAAGGAGAAAAAGCTGTAAGAACAGTCATCCCTTCACTTCCGGACTTCAAGACCCGTGATATCCTGACGCTTTGGGGAACGATTGAAAACGAACCCTTCTTCTTTATGGTAGCACACTGGCCTTCACGCCTGGGAGGAAAAGAAGCTTCAGAATTTAAACGTATCGCTGTAGGCGAACAGATGCGCAGCATTGCAGACTCTGTAATGAAGGCCAATCCTAACACGAAAGTGGTTATGATGGGAGACTTCAATGATGATCCGACCGACAAAAGTATAGCACAAGGGTTAGGAGCCAAATTCAAACTGAAAGATTTGAAGGAAGGCGACTTCTTCGCTCCTTATGCCGATATGCTCAAAGCAGGATACGGAACACTAGCCTACGGAGATGCCTGGAATATCTTTGATAATATTGTAGTATCCGAGAATTTAGCAAAAGGATCGACAGGAAAGCTGAAATTGCAGCAAGCTCCCGGATCTAAATTCTATGGAAATATCTTCAAGCAACTTTACATGGTGCAGAAAGAAGGACAATACAAAGGATATCCATTGCGCACATACGTAGGTAATAACTTCCAGGGAGGTTACAGTGACCACTTCCCCGTATATATCTATATAGGTAAATAAAAAAATAAGTTTATATGAAAATCAAAACAATCCTATTCATGGTATTATCTTTGATGTCATTCACTGTTTTTGCACAAAACAATGGTGGAGTCAAAGGTAAAGTCGTTTCCCGTACGACACGTGCGGCCATAGACGGCGTAAAAGTGACATTAACCCCGGGAGATGTAACAACCAAGACTGATGCGTCGGGTAACTTCGTTATCGAAAACCTGGCAAAAGGAGAATACACTCTGTCTTTCGAAGCTGCAGAGTTCGAACCTTTAACTCTGGCTGTCCGTGTGGATAAGTTGATCAGAGATATCAATAACGTCATTTTGATCCCTGAAAACGTTGCTCCTACGATGGACGATGCTATCTTTGCCGAATTTGACACAGAAACGCTGGAGGATGCACAATCACTTCCCTCGTCTCTGTCCGCATCAAAAGACGTATTCAATAACATCGCTTCCTACAAATTCAGTGAAATGCGTTTCAATGTACGTGGTTATGATTCTCAATACTCCGACGTTTATATGAACGGTATTCAACTGAATGACGCAATGACAGGATATACTCCCTGGTCTTTGTGGAGCGGCTTGAATGATGCGACTCGTAATCAGGAAGTCACATCTGCACTGAACATGGGGGATATGGGCATCGGCGGTATCGCAGGTACAACAAATATCAATACCCGTCCTTCACAGATGCGCAAAGGCCTTCGCGCCAGCGTAGTTAACGGTAACTCCATGTACCGCTTCCGTGGTATGCTGACCTATGCATCCGGATTACAGGATAACGGCTGGTCTTATGCCTTCTCCGTATCAACCCGCCAAGGAGGAAACTCTTATGTAAACGGTGTGTACTACAATGCCTTCGGATATTTTGCCGCTGTAGAAAAGCAATTCAATTCACAACACCGCTTGGCATTAAGCATCCTGGGTGCTCCCACAGAACGTGGTGCACAACAAGCTTCTACTCAGGAAGTCTACGACTTAGTAGGCAACAACTACTACAATCCAAACTGGGGTTGGCTGAATGGAAAGCGTGTCAACGCACGTGTGCGCAGCTATCATGAACCTATTACGATGTTGAATTATACATTCGACATCAATGACCGTTCACAATTAAACGTTGCAACCTCTGTACGTTTCGGACAGAACGGTTACTCTGCGCTGACTTGGTACGGTGGTCCCGACCCACGTCCCGACTATTACCGTTATTTACCGAGTTTCTATAACAACACTTACGTCGGAGCACAACTGTATGAAGCATGGATAGGAAATACTAATAACATCCGCCACATCAACTGGGACAACTTGTATCATATCAACCAAAGCCAGGAAGAGAACCCGACCTATGGAGCCGGTCATCGTGCCATCAACATGATTGAAGAACGCCATGCCGATCAGATAGACTGGAATCTCTACACACAATTCTCTCATATCTTCCGTGACAATTCTAAAATTAACGGTGGATTGAACTTGCGTCGTAATCGCACAGAATATTATAGCGAAGTGAAAGATTTGCTGGGTGGTGATTACTGGGTAGACGTAGACAAGTTTGCCGAACGTGACATGGGTGGTATGAACCCAATCCTTTACCAGAACAACATGGAGTACTATGATAAGTACGGTCATGCCCAAGCTGTCAAGAAGGGTGATAAATACAGCTACGACTACTACGGAAATATTATCAACGCACGCGCCTGGGCACAATATAGCAGAAACTTCGGCAACTTTGGAGTCAATCTGGGTGGAGAACTCGGACATACTACTCTGTGGCGTCATGGTATTTGGAAAAAAGGGTTGTTCCTTGACAATTCTCAAGGAGACTCTAAGAAGCAGAATTACCTGACTTATAAACTGAAAGCCAACTTCAGCTATAAGTTCTCTGCTGCTCATTCTATTGATGCCAACATCATCTATATGCAGGATGCTCCTGCCTTCCAAGCTTCATTTGTTTCTCCCCGTACCCGCAACTCTGCGACTCCGGGTATTTCAAGCGAGAAGGTATTTGGTGTAGACGCCTCTTATAACTTGCGTTGGGGGGATGTTAAAGCACGTATCTCCGGATACTATACGAAGTTTATGGATCAGTCCAAAGTTCTCTCTTATTATGATGACGTAGAAGCTACCTTCTCCAACTTTGCAATGAGCGGTATCAACAAACGTCACTTCGGACTTGAAGCAGCAGCTTCTGTACCTATCTATGCAGGACTTTCTCTGAATGCAGCCATCAGCTGGGGACAATTCACTTATGACAATAACCCGGATTATGTACAGATTCAGGATAATAGTGGAGAAATCAAAAACCAGGGTAAAGTATACTGGAAGAACTTCCGTGTAGAAAGCACTCCGCAAACAGCACTGAACGTAGGCTTGTCTTACCGTGGTCCTAAAAACATATTTGCGTCATTAGATATGAACTATTATAATAATATGTACTTATCTATGAGTCCGCTCTATCGTACAGATGCCGTACTGACACCGGGAATGACTGAAGAAGATATCGCAACGTTACGTAATCAGGAGAAATTCAACTCTGCTTGCGTTTTAAATGCAAGTGTTGGTAAGAACTGGTACATTAACCGTGCCTATACTCTTGGTTTCAGCCTGGAGGTAAAGAACCTGCTCAACAACCAGAATATCAAGACCGGCGGTTATGAACAAGTTCGTCTGCTGAAGAACAAGGATGAAAGTTATCAAACTTACCAACCGTTTGATTCGAAATATTTCTATATGTTCGGTACAACCTATTACATGAACATTTATTTCCGTTTCTAAGGACATCATAAGTAAAAAGAACAGTTATGAACAAAATATTTAAATTATTTATGCTTGCGGTAGTAGTGCTCGGTTTCAGTAGCTGCTACAACGAATTTGAAGAGCCTGCTCCAGCCAAAGTCTGGACAAAAGAAGACTTCTCAAATAGCAAACTAATCTCCATCAAGGACTTTAAGCAACTTTTCTATAAAGAATACGGAAACGGTGCAGCCAGTCTGGGAAAAACTCTGGAAATCACAGAAGACTATGTCATCAGCGGAAAAGTCATCTCAAGCGACCAAGCCGGTAATGTATACAAATCAGTATACATCTATGATGAATCATCCAAATCAGCCATTGAACTGAAATTGATGGTTAGCAACTATGTTTATTTTCATGTAGGGCAGACTCTCTTTGTTAAAACCAAAGGTCTGGCTATCGGTAGCTATCGTTATATGTTAAGTGTAGGTGGAATGCCGACAGCAGAAGACATTTCCAAAGGTTATGCAAACCGTAATCTCGAGAATACCTTATTTGTAGATCAACATGTATTCAAAGGTGAACTCGGCAGTCTGACAGAAGACGACATATTGGTTATCAATGAAAATAATTATAAAACAGAATTGAATGATGATGCATTAGGACGTTTGGTACGTTTCGAAGGACTGACTTACAAAGAAGGCACATACGACGGCGACAAGTATCCTCAATATCTGGAAACAACTTACCCGAACGGTTCAACCACCGCTGTATATGAAAACAAATATTATGCAGAAGAAGGATTGACTCCAACCTATGCTTACAGCTATGGAGGTAATCGCTATTATGGTTCTTCCAAGTTTGCTTATGACAATGCGACATCTACAGGTGGCAACTATATCCTGCGTGTCAGCGGATATTCAAACTTCGCACTTCAGCCTCTGCCTGCAGATGGTGCCAAAGGTAATATCACCGCTATTTATACCAAATATTCTTCTAAAAGTGGAGGATATATTAAATATCAGTTATTGGTTAATAGCATGAACGATATTGATTTCTAAATAACTTCATTAAAAAAGGCATCTGTTTCTCAGATGCCTTTTTTAGATAATAACTCAGCACACCCTTCTGCAATAGTCAATATCATCTCTTTTCCCTTTTTCCGAGGAATACGAATGCTCTCTCCAACAATCAGCATATCTTCTATAGTAGGATTACCATGATTATTAACAGAGGTAGCATGTTCTCCATTATATCCGTTATTGCATCGGGTCAAGTCATAAGCCGGAGCTAACGCCCAGTTCCCCTCTTTATAAATGAAACTAAAGTTTTTGGCATGGTCATCTTTATTATCCGTTAAGACATTGAAGACCATACGCCGGAACATTTCATCTACCTGTTTAGGGTCTTGGGTAAGATAACCAACCAAGTGCAGTAAAGTCTTATAATCCAATCTGGGTTGCATAATAGATTCATTAAGTAGTGCCCCTGCCGTAGCAATATGATACCTAATACCATTTTCAATATCAAAACGTTTGGTAGCAAAATACTTTCCGTCCATCAATTTAAAGTCCGGTACTGTTATGCCACATTTACGAGCGACTTCATTATAACGATACTCCATCGCTCCCATATCTTTCAGATCATATGTATGCCTGAACTTCACCAACCAAGCTCCTTCTGTATCGTGAAGTAAACATTTAGGGCGGCATCCACCTGAGTTGCCACTATTAAAGTAAAGTACCTCTTCATCCTCATACGATTTCTCTGACAGTATGTCCAATGCCATTTGCTGAAGGCAATCCAGTGTCGGAAGAGATTTTTCTTCGCCAATGTATGTCTCCGGTATATAACAAAGAGCTCCCATCCCTGATGTTCCGACTATACTCAACCGTTGCAAGGGAGTTAGCTCGCTATCATTCACCCCTTGTTTTTTGAGTAAACGATGAAGTAAATAACGCCCATATCCATCAGGGAGACTGTCTTCAAAAATACCAAAGTTTCCCCAAAAAGGTTGTGGTTTAGCAATAAACAAATCAGGTTTTAAAGGCAAGTCAAGCGGAGAGATAGAAAACCCATTAGCCAACCACTCTCTATCATACTGAAATGCGCATAGCCGATTATCAGGTGTCATACTGAGAGTTCCAACACTTCTACTATGATAGGTTACTATCAGTTTATTTACTGATTTCATTACGCCCCTTCTTTCTGTTTTTATTCTTATTAATCATTTCCAACTCCTCCATTGTACTAAACAGCGGTTCAGATAAAAGTTCCTTGATAGCTTTAGAGTAACCCAGTGCTTTTGCTAATGCCACATAGGATGCCAATGAAATAGTATGCTTTTGTTCGAACTTGGCAATAGTAGGCGTCGGAACTCCGCTAAGTTCGGTAAGAGCTTCTCGGGAAAGTCCTTTCTCAAGCCTGCGTTTCTGCAGATTCTGAGCCAGAATTGCCAGCAACTCTTCGGGTCTCTCTACATCAAAATTATAAAATAAAGGCATACAATTGTATTCAATTAATTAAAAAACAGTACTATTCAGATACTATTATATCTAAATACAAAGATAGCTTCTTTATTCAAAAAAACAAAATATAAGCCAGTTCCATTGAATGTATTCGGCAACAAAAAAGATGCCCCCCTTTTCTACAAATAGAAGAACAGAAGCAACACAAGATTTACCCCGATCACCGTCCCGAATCCTCCCAAAATCCAGGGACGTAACTTACTACCTTTCCCTGCAAAAAACAAAGCATAAAACATATTCACCAGAATATTACTGATAATAGCCTGCATACTGCAAGCCACAACAACCAGTACAGCTACGCTCCCTGTATTCTGCAAAAGGTTCAAGATAAAAGGAGTAATGTCACTAAGTCCGGATACAAAAGAAAGCAGATTCAATCCGCCTGTACCCGCATAAACCAAAGTATAGTGCGTCAGCACTGTAAACACAACGAAGAGAGTGGCAAAAATCAGAGCAACTTTAAATTCGAGCGGGTTACTGCTGTCCTCATCTTCCGACTCATCGGTCATATCCTTGGAGCGTCGATGACGGGAATGGATAAACCACGCAACAACGGCAGCTACCACAGACATAATCAAAAGATAAGGATAGATAGATGTAAATATCTCCCTGCTAAAGATCAGAATCAATATCATAAAACGCAGAAACATCATGCTGACCGCAAGCAGCATAGCAGCTACATATTCGTTCGCCTCCTGCTCGGAAGCCTTTCTGCTTTTACGGGCCAATACCGAAATTGTGGCAGTACTACTATACAATCCACCGATAATGCCGGAAACCAATACTCCCGATTCATGAAACACATAGCGTTTCAGCAAGTAAGACAAATACGAGATACCGGAGACAACAACCGTCGCCAGCCAAATAGAATAAGGAGTGAGATTAATATCCGGAATCAGGTTCTTGTGCGGTAACATAGGCAATATGATACCACTGATAGCCAAGAACTTTGCCAGCGTAATCATCTCATCGTTCTTCATCCGCTGGGCAAACTCCGTAAAAGTGTGTTTAAGCTCCGTCAATAAAAGCACCGTCACAATCACCATCACATAAAACCAGGAAGGCTGGGTAGACACAATAGGAGCCAGACAATAAGTAATCAGCGCAATAATAATGGTCGTTACACCAAAAACATGGAATTGAGACTGCTTGACGTAATAGTTCAAGCCCAGCAATAAACCGAGCACAGCACCACCACCCATAAACAGACGCATATCCGTAGGATCGAGTATATAGAGCAAATAGCCTAGAATACCAATGAAAGTAAATGTACGGTCAGTCCCGAAGAGAGTTGTTTCCCCTTCACGCTTCAGACTGATCCGTCGTTGTGACAGTCCGATAAGTAAAGAAAATAAAGTAACCAGAACGAAAGTTATCAGTTCCCTCGGTAGATAATTGTACAACTGTTCCATATACTGCTCTTTTAGTACTAGGAACAAATATACAGCTTATTTGTTAACATTCACCACGTTTTATACGGTTTTTTCATCAGGTGAGAGTTATAGTAGCGTACATCCCCGGTCACTTCTTCGCCAATAAACCCGGGCTTGACAAACGCCTCATCTTCCGTGCCCAGCTCTACTTCAGCCACAATAAGTCCTTCATTCTCACCGTAGAACTCGTCTACTTCGAAGACATGATTGCCACTACGTACCAGATAACGGGTCTTATCAATCATTCCCGGTTCGCAAAGTTTCATCAGTTCTTCCGCTTCGGACAGGGGAAGTTCCTTTTCCCACTCATAGCGACTGGTACCCGATTCGTTGGAAGCACCTTTGATAGTGAGATAACCTTTATCGTCACGAATACGAACCCGCACCGTCCGACCACGGGCGCTGCAAATATATCCCTGCATAATCCGGCTCTGCGCAAAAGCAAAGGATTTAAAATCACCGGAAACTAAAAATTTACGTTCTATTTCTTGTGCCATAGCACAAAGATAATTAAAAATCAAAATCTCGTCATAAACTCAATAACGATTTTATCACGCTCCGATTCTTTGGGAACTCCGGACTTCTGATAGAAATACTTCTCAAAGTTGAGACGGAGATCGGCAATAAAAGCTTTGGAAAGGCTCAGCGTGATACCGCCTGTCACACGATGACGGGCATAGTCGTTTATCTTCAAAACACCTGTCTCACTGTCCGCCAGCCCATTACTGTGGTCAGTCATCATATCATAACGGGCCAGAAAAGAAATCTTATTGAATACTTTTTTCAACGGCAAATCATAATTCACAAAGCTATTGACCGCATGAACGTCCTTAAACGCTTCGTGTCCATACATTTTATACAAATACTCCGCTTCGATATGAAAACGATTATTCTGATAGTAGATGCCAGCATCATACATATTAATACGGGTATGTTCCGGCTTTATCATTTGAGTGCTCAAAGTGAGATTCCAATTTTTATTAGGCAGCAACTGTGCTTTTATCGAATAATTCAAGGTCTTATGCCATTCCTTCTGATTAGTCAGTCCGGAGCCGTTAAACAATCCACCTTCAAGGATAAAAGGAAGACCTTCTTTTTGTGTATAACAACCGGTGAAGCCGACATCACGCACATTGCCCACCTGCTTGGCTATAAAAGAACGATTGGCAAAATACTGCTGATGGGGAGAACGATGGGCGTCAATCGTGAAAGGTACACGCATCTGACCAATCGTAAAATTCAGGTCCTTGACAGGAAATACACGGGCATACGCATCAAGCATCTTGATGGAACCCTCGTCGGACAAATCGATCTCCGCTTTATAGGCAACAATCGGATGTACATTTCCCGAAACACTGAAGCGGGCATTCCGCACTTCAAAACGGCTTTCGTTGGTTTCTGTCTGAAACTCATATTTTCCCCGGATTGTCCCATGAATTTCAGGCAAATAATCTTTCAGTTCCATGGTCTGCTTATCCAGCTGTTTGCCATCCCCGGCATCTTCTTTAGCCTGTCCGCAGGCTGCTGTCGCCATCAAAAGCAGGGCGACGGTTGTTGTAATTCTACTCATTCAGTTGTTTGCTACTTAATTCGCGGCAAAGGTACAATGAGCAAGATACGGAGAGATTACAAAAGAGATACGGTGAAATTACAGAATGGTTACAATACTGTTACACGGATAACAAAGGGGTTACAAAAAAAGAATTCACCACGGACTACCCTCGTCAGCATGGATATTCACCGTCGACAATCAACGTGTCCCCGTCCATGCAAAACTGTGTAACCTGTGGTGAATCAATCAGCCGAAAAAGGAATATGCGATCAGCATAATCAGCGCCAAAATAATGAGTGAAACAAATACTATCTTGACTACCCGCTGGGCCTGCTCCTCCTCTTTCTTACTATGTGCTACTTTTCTCTTACTTTTACCCATAATGTTAGCTTTAAAGTTCAACGCTAACAAAGTAAAAACAAATCTTTTAACTTTCCAAAAATAACACTCGCTAATTTTTGTTTTTATGATTCCTGCGATGAAAATTCCATCAGATAGGCTTTGATGAATTCCTCGATTTTACCATCCATCACTCCGTTTACATCCGAAGTCTGATAGTTGCTACGATGGTCTTTCACGCGACGGTCATCGAATACATAGCTGCGAATCTGCGATCCCCATTCGATTTTCTTCTTACCGGCTTCCACTTTCGCTTGTTCTGCCATGCGGTGCTGCAATTCTTTATCGTATAAGATAGAGCGCAACTGGCGCATTGCATTCTCACGGTTCTTCGGCTGGTCACGAGTTTCGGTATTCTCGATAAGGATTTCCTCTTCTTCTCCCGTATAAGGGTCTTTGTACTGATAGCGCAGACGAACGCCGGATTCCACCTTATTAACGTTCTGACCACCGGCACCACCGCTTCGGAATGTATCCCATGAAATGCAGGCAGGCAGAATATTCACTTCGATACTGTCGTCCACCAACGGAGTGACGAACACGGAAGCAAACGATGTCATGCGCTTGCCTTGCGCATTGTACGGAGAAACACGCACCAGACGGTGAACACCGTTCTCTCCTTTCAGATAACCATAAGCGAAATCTCCCTCAATATTGATGGTACAGGTTTTGATTCCTGCCTCATCCCCTTCCTGAAGGTTGGCGATAGTAGCCTTGTAACCGTTCGTTTCAGCATAGCGCAGATACATACGCATCAACATAGATGCCCAGTCCTGACTTTCCGTACCACCCGCACCGGAGTTAATCTTCAACACACAGGCCATCTGGTCAGCTTCATCACGCAGCATATTCTTGAGTTCGAGTGCTTCTACCGCTTCACTGGCTTTCGCATAAGCCGTGTCCACATCTCCCTCAGTCACTAATTCTTCTTTATAAAAATCGAACGACAGTTCCAGTTCGTCCGCCAGTGTCTTGACTTCATTATAGCCGTCAATCCACTTTTGCAGGTCTTTCACCAGTTTCATCTGGGCTTCCGCTTTCTTCTGGTCATCCCAGAATCCCGGCGCCTGCGTTCTTAGTTGCTCTTCTTCGACTTGAATTTTCTTCCCGTCGATGTCAAAGATACCTCCTCAGCGCATCAGTGCGCTCTTTCACGTCTTTAAGTTGTTCAATAGTAATCATGTGATTTACAATTTTATCATTTACAATTTACAAATTTCTCTTTTCGGTGCAAAGGTAAGAAAAATTCCGCTACCTTTGTTTCTGTCACTAAAATGTTGTCACAATATGAACAAACTCCTGAAACTTTCATGCTTATCGCTCTTCCTTGCATTAGTGATGAGCAGTTGTAGCTCACAAAAGAAGTATAGCTACGAGACAGTGCCCAATGACCCGCTGAAAGCCCGCATCTACACACTGGACAACGGATTAAAAGTTTACCTCACTGTAAACAAGGAAACTCCCCGCATTCAGACATTCATCGCCGTGCGGGTGGGCGGAAAGAACGACCCGGCAGAAACGACCGGACTGGCACACTACTTTGAACACCTGATGTTTAAAGGTACCGACAAATACGGCACACAGGATTATGCTGCCGAAAAACCACTATTGGACCAAATTGAACAGCAATTTGAGATATACCGCCAGACGACGGACGAAGCAGAGCGCAAAGCGATCTACCACACCATCGACAGCCTCTCTTACGAAGCATCCAAATACGCCATTCCCAACGAATATGACAAGCTGATGGCTGCTATCGGTTCTTCCGGCAGCAATGCCTACACATGGTATGACCAGACTGTCTATCAGGAAGATATCCCCTCCAATCAGATAGAGAACTGGGCAAAGATTCAGGCAGACCGCTTCGAGAATAATGTCATCCGCGGTTTCCATACGGAACTGGAAGCTGTATACGAAGAAAAAAATATGTCTCTGACCCGGGACAACAGCAAAGTGCAGGAGGCGATCTTCTCCTCTCTCTTCCCCAAGCATCCTTATGGAACACAAACCGTATTGGGTACACAGGAGAATCTGAAGAACCCTTCCATCACCAATATCAAGAATTACTATAAACAATGGTACGTTCCCAATAATATGGCGATCTGTATGTCCGGAGATTTAGACCCGGATGAAACCATTGCCTTGATAGATAAATACTTCGGAGGCTTGAAGCCGAATCCGGAACTTCCCAAACTGAATCTGCCGAAAGAAGATCCGATCACCGCACCTATAGTTAAAGAAGTATTAGGTCCGGATGCGGAAAGCGTTGCACTGGCATGGAGATTCCCCGGATTGGCCAGCAAGGATTTCGAGGTTCTGCAAGTTGTTTCGCAAGTATTATACAATGGAAAGGCAGGACTCATCGACCTTGATCTGAACCAGCAGCAGAAGGTGCTGAACAGCTACGGTTACCCGATGGGACTGGCAGATTACTCAGCCTTCATATTGGGCGGACTTCCCAAACAGGGACAAACGCTGGAAGAAGTCAAAGACCTCTTGCTGAACGAAATAAAGAAACTTCGTGCCGGAGAGTTCGATGAGAAGATGCTGCAAGCTAATATCAACAACTTCAAGCTCTACGAGCTCCAAAGCATGGAAAGCAATGAAGGACGTGCCGACATATTCGTCAACTCATTCATTAACGGAACAAACTGGGAGGACGAAGTAACCGCCATCGACCGCATGGCTAAACTGACCAAAGAGGATATCGTGGCCTTTGCCGATAAATATCTGAAGGAGGATAATTATGCCGTTGTCTACAAGAAACAAGGCAAGGACCCGAACGAGAAGAAGATGACAAAACCGGAGATTACTCCCATCGTATCCAACCGGGATGTGGCAAGTCCTTTCCTTACCTCCATACAGGAGAGTGCAGTGAAGCCCGTCGAACCCGTATTCCTCGACTTCAAGAAAGATATGAGCCAGCTGACAGCGAAATCCGACATTCCGGTACTTTATAAGCAGAATGTCACCAACGATCTCTTCCAGCTGATCTACGTATTCGATATGGGTAACAACAACGATAAGGCTTTGGGAACAGCTTTCGACTACCTCGAATATCTGGGCACTTCCGACATGACACCGGAAGAACTGAAAAGCGAGTTCTATCGTCTGGCCTGTACTTTCTACGTTTCTCCGGGCAACGAACGCACCTACGTGGTTCTTTCCGGTCTGAATGAGAATATGCCGGCTGCCATGCAACTATTCGAGAAGTTACTGGCAGACGCACAAGTAAACAAGGAAGCTTACGACAATCTGGTCGGAGATATACTGAAAGCCCGTGCAGATGCCAAACTGAATCAAGGACAGAACTTCTCCCGCCTGATGAATTATGCGATGTACGGCCCGAAGTCTCCTGCCACCAATTTACTGACGGAAGCAGAGCTCGCCAGCATGAATCCACAGGAACTGGTTGACCGGATTCACAATCAGAACAACTACAAACATCGTATCCTGTATTATGGCCCTAGCAGCAGCAAAGACCTGCTGGCTACCATCGAACAATACCACCAGGTACCGGCTACTCTGAAAGATATTCCTGCAGGAAACGAATACTCTTATCTTGAAACTCCGGCGACCAAAGTGCTGGTAGCTCCTTATGAAGCCAAACAGATCTATATGGCGCAAATTTCCAATCTTGATAAGAAATACGATCCGGCTATAGAACCTACCCGCGAATTATATAACGAATATTTCGGCGGAGGCATGAACTCCATCGTCTTCCAGGAAATGCGTGAAACACGTGGACTGGCTTATTCCGCATGGGCGGGTATAATGCCGCCAAGCTATCTGAAGTATCCATATACGATACGTACCCAGATTGCAACTCAAAATGACAAGATGATTGATGCCGTCAATACGTTCAACGATATTATCAACAATATGCCAGAATCCGAAGCAGCCTTCAAATTGGCAAAAGAAGGATTAATCAACCGCATGCGTACCGACCGCATCATCAAAAGCGATATTATCTGGACTTATATCAATGCACAGGATTTGGGACAAAGCGTAGATCCGCGCATCAAACTCTATAATGACGTGCAGACTATGACATTGAAAGATATCGTTGATTTCCAAAAGGAATGGGTGAAAGGACGCACGTATGTGTATTGCATCTTGGGAGACAAGAAAGACCTCGATATGAATAAGCTGAAAGCAGTAGGCCCTATCGAGGAACTCACTCAGGAACAAATCTTCGGTTACTAAAGTATAGTGTTCTCTATAAAATAGCAGATACATAGCCAATTGATACACAAAGAACAAACGGTGAACAGCTTGCCAAATATGCAGCTTGTTCACCGTTTATCGTTTATCATCAGGCCAGACCGAGAAAAGCCTTATTCTTCGTACATCTTCTCAATCAGTTCTTTGTAGTTTTCAGAAACCACTGAGCGTTTCAACTTCAATGTATTAGTCAATTCTCCACGCTCCATGCTGAAAGGTTCAGGAAGTAATGTGAAACGTTTGATCTGTTCATAATGCGCAAATTGCTGTTGCAAGGTCTCTATCCGTGCACGAAACAGACCGACAATCTTTGGATGCTGCAACAGTTCGGCCATATCTTTGTATTCGATTCCTTTCTCCTTCGCATAGTCCTTGACAAACCCGTACACCGGAACGATCAAAGCAGAAACAAACTTCCGCTGATCTGCGATAATAGCAATCTGATCAATATAACGGTCTATCACCAGTTTGGTTTCCAATGCTTGCGGAGCAATATATTTACCATTCGATGTCTTAAACAAATCCTTAATGCGCTCTGTCAGGAATAACTGCCCATTCTTGAAATAACCGGCATCTCCTGTATGGAACCAGCCGTCAGCATCGATAGCAGCAGCAGTAGCCTCCGCTTTTTTATAATATCCTTTGGTTATACTTTTTCCACGGAGCAGGATTTCATTGTCTTCGCCTATCTTCACTTCCAGTCCCGGCAATACCACACCTACCGAACCGATATCATAACCTACCGGCAAAGTACATGATACCGTAGCCGTAGACTCTGTCAGTCCATAGCCGACCACCATGTTGATTCCTACCGAATGAACAAATTCATTGATTTCATCGGGCACGGCTGCACCGGCTGTCGGAAAGAAATTTCCATTCTCAATACCGATCGTCTTCTTCAGCAAAGAATAAATAGTCTTCTCGTAGAACTTATATTTCAGTTGATTCATCACCGGAGGGGTCTTTCCCAACCGAAGATAATCCAGATTATGGATTCTGCCGACTTTGATGGCATCCAGCATCAGCGCCTTCTTCAATCCTGTCGTTTCATTGATCTTCTCCTGTACACCGGCATATACCTTTTCCCAGAAACGGGGTACGCTGCACATCAGTGTCGGGCGAATTTCTTTAATGGTTGTCTGGATATCTGCCGGACGAAGATTGATGCAGATCTGTACTCCTTTATGAATACAAAGATAGCACCACGCCTTCTCGAATACGTGTGTCAACGGAAGGAAGTTCATAGAAACGTCCTTGTCGGTCATTGTCGTCAGACGCTCATCATGCGTATGGAACTGCTCCAGATAGCACGAATGATGCAACATCACTCCTTTTGGCTCCCCCGTCGTACCGGAAGTATAAAGGATGTTAGCCAGATCATCGTAAGAAGCACGTGCGGTACGTTCTTCCACCACCTCATTATGCGGCAATCCTTCGCCCATTGCCATAAACTCATCAAAATAGATGGAGGAGACATCACGCGGGTCTTTTACTACCGAACGGTCGAAAATAATCAGTTGTTGTAACGAGGAACAAAAGCCGAAGATGCTGAATGCAGAATCATACTGATACTGTTCGCCTACAAAAAGATAACGGATTTGCGCATCGTTGATAATGTATTGTGCCTGTGCGGGTGAACTCGTTGCATAGAACGGAATAGTAACCCCACGATTGGCAAATGCGCCGAAATCGACATAGAACCATTCAGGTTTATTCTGTGAAAAAATACCGATATTCTCTTGTTCCTCCACTCCTATCGCAACGAAAGCATTAGCAGCCTGTCGTACAGTTCCGGAGAATTGATTCCAGGTAATCGGAATCCATTGTGCTGTCTCATAGTCGCGGTATCTCAATGCTACCCTGTCGCCATACTTTTCAGCCTGACGATGGACCAAGACAGATAAATGATGATAAGTCATACTCTTTGTATTGATAAATATGGTACAAAGGTATTAGTTTTATTTGAAACTATTGCGCAAAACGAGTATCTTTGTGCAAATATTAAGCTCTAAATTAATAAGTTTGTATATGAAATACGATATTCCAACCATGACAGCCGAAGCTGTAAGCCTGTTGAAATCACTAATCAGCATTCCGTCCATCAGTCGGGAAGAGACGCAAGCCGCTGATTTCCTGCAAAATTATATCGAAGCCGAAGGGATGCAGACCGGGCGCAAGGGAAACAATGTTTGGTGCCTCAGTCCTATGTTCGACCTTAAAAAGCCGACAATCCTGCTCAATTCTCATATCGACACGGTAAAACCTGTAAATGGCTGGCGCAAAGACCCTTTCACGCCCCGCGAGGAAAACGGGAAATTATACGGATTGGGCAGTAACGACGCCGGAGCCAGTGTTGTTTCGCTCTTACAGGTGTTCCTGCAACTATGTCGCACTTCTCAAAATTACAATCTCATCTACCTTGCTTCCTGCGAAGAAGAAGTTTCGGGTAAGGAGGGAATTGAAAGTGTATTACCGGGGTTACCCCCTGTTTCATTCGCTATCGTAGGCGAACCTACGGAGATGCAACCTGCCATTGCCGAAAAGGGGTTGATGGTACTGGATGTAACTGCTACGGGAAAAGCCGGACATGCCGCACGCGATGAAGGAGATAATGCCATTTATAAGGTATTGAACGATATCGCCTGGTTCCGTGATTATCGTTTCGAGAAAGAATCACCTTTACTCGGACCGGTAAAAATGAGCGTTACGGTCATCAATGCAGGCACTCAGCACAATGTAGTTCCCGATAAATGTACATTTGTTGTTGATATCCGAAGCAACGAACTTTACTCCAACGAAGATTTATTTGCAGAGATCAGAAAGCATATAGCCTGCGATGCGAAAGCCCGCTCGTTCCGCCTCAACTCTTCACGAATTGATGAGAAACATCCGTTCGTACAGAAAGCGGTGAAGATGGGACGCATACCTTTCGGTTCCCCGACTTTGTCAGATCAGGCATTGATGTCCTTTGCGTCGGTAAAGATCGGTCCGGGACGCTCTTCACGTTCACATACAGCCGAAGAGTATATTATGCTGAAAGAGATAGAAGAGGCTATCGGGATTTATTTAGATTTGTTAGACGGACTAAAGCTTTAGTCCGTCTTTACCACTCATCAAGTAGAAAATCGGCTATATGCCGATGCTTAACCCCTTCAATATTATCTTGCCATAGATCATCCATACTAACCACATATTTAGGATAATGATCATCAATTGCCAGTAAAGGGGCAAACTCACGATCGATGGTTGCTTGCAAGCCAAGTTGATAAGTAACCTGCACATATATTTTCTCTTCACGCCTAATGGCTACAAAATCAACTTCTTTTTCATCCTGTTTACCTACATATACTTCGTATCCGCGGCGTTTCAACTCCATGCAAACCAAATTTTCGAGCATTCCCCCTATTAAGCGGTCCCGATATCCCATCACAGAATAAATTAATGAAAGATCACTTACAAAATACTTTTCATTGGTTTGCAGAATCTCTTTGCCCTTGATGTCATAACGTGGTATACGTTGAATGACAAAAGCACTATCTAAAGCATTGAGATAATTATAAATCGTATTGATATCTACTTTCCGTTGCTGACTTTTGAAATAGTCGGCAATATTTTTCGCATTTAGTTTATTCCCAATATTATCAAAAACAAACTTCACCACTCTTTCAAGCATTTCTACGTTACGAATGCTATGCCTCTGCACGGTATCACGAAGAATGACAGAAGAATAAATATCATACACTATTTTGTAGATAGCATTATAATCATAGTTTGCCGTATGAATAGCCGGAAATCCTCCCATACGAAGATATTTCAGAAACTCCGTTTTACGGTCGGATACAGAAATTGTCAGCGGGAGATCATGAAATAATAGATATTCTCTAAAGGATAAAGTCATAATGTGAAAGGCAACGTATCTTCCTGCCAAATAAGTCGAAAACTCGGAAGATAGTAAACGTGAATTAGAACCTGTCACATAAATATCTACATCCAAGTCAACCAAAAAGGCATTCACTGCCTTTTCCCAATCTGTAACTTCCTGAATCTCATCCAAGAGAATATAATATTTTCCCGAGGCTTTCGTAGCTTCCCGAATATGAGCGTATAACGCCTTCGCCTCCTTCATGTCTATCCACTCGAAACTTTCAAAGTTCATATAAATAATATAATCCTCAGATACTCCTCTTCGTAAAAGTTCCTCACGAATTAAACGCAACACGACCGACTTGCCACAGCGACGAATACCAGTGATAACTTTCACAAATGGCTTATCAATAAAAGGAGTGATTTGCTCCATATAAAGTTCACGATTAATCATACAACTGAAGTTTTTAGGGTTATAGACACAAATATAAATAATTAATCGGAAGTTTTTAGGGGTATACCCCTAAAAACTTCCGATTTCAAGTATGTTTTATGGTTATAGACAGAAACGACAATGGCATTTATGAAAAAAGGGGCACCTCCTGTATCTTTATCTAAGATAAGAAATTTAGCCACCATCATAATAACGGTGGCTAAATCAAAGAAAAACAACCAGTTTCAATGGTCTATTCAATCCATCCCGGATTTACAAAGAGCATAGAGAAAAAAGTTTACCCGATTCATATTATATATCAAATCAGACATTTCCATGCGATCCACTATTGCTCATTTTGTTAAGATACTGTTTCCATATCAAAAAGGCAATTATGCCTAACAGATTAAATAACAAAACCAAAATGACCCATAAATATTTATATGGTTTAGTAAGTTGATGACTTTTCAACACGACCAATATCCCAATCAACAAAATCAGAACATAAACAATTTCAAAAAACATTGGAGGCATAATCATAATTTTTATTCTCAATAATCATTAATATGCAGAAACTGTAACACTTCCCTTTCCCGCACTCTTATCGTATGTCCCTGAAGAATTAATAACATAAGAAAGGTTAAAGCCAACAACCTGAGTTATAGTTGCCTTAATTTTCCCCGTACTATTAAATGATATAGCATTTCCTGATACATAGCCACTCGCATAAGATTGAGAATACGTATAAACTGATAATCCTGTTATATCTGTCATTACTGTTACATTTTTGTTATCTTCGATCAAAGTTACACTAAACCATGTAAGATTCCAAATCCAATCACTGAATGAATAAATTTCACTACGTGTTTTAGCAAGCGGCACACTAGGTTTCTGCTCTTTAGTAGAATAAAACATACAGCCATTTTCTTCTTTATCCTTATACATCTTTAATTCAACAGGGTGTTCTCTAAGTTGTTTTATATCACGAAACAATTCTTCAATTTCTTCTAATGACATCTCATTTTCAGTTTTTTCTGAAGGATTAATCTCAAAGAAATCGACGTTTACATCATATTTTTCAGCTAATGATGCAATCTTTGTTTTAACTTCTTCCTTCTTAACTTCTGAATTAGCATCAAACTCTTCATTTGTACATGCAATTATTACTACCATAGTAACAACTAAATAAAATAAACCTTTCATATTCATAATGTTTTTATTTAAAATAATAAATCAACTATATCATATTGCTCCGAATATACCTTCTAAAAGACATTAAGATTCTAATTATTCCTTTTCCAACAACCTGATAAAATAGGCACCTACTACAGTACGCCCCGTAAATCCTACTATAGTTTTCCCATCCGTATTTATCAAATCAGCCATTGGTGTGCGATCTGTAGTCTCATTCATAAACTTATGAAGCGGCAACATAAGCTTACGGAATTGCATACGGTCAGCACTCAACGAAGCAGTCCATACTGTCCAATCCACTTTCGTATAACTATGTCTGCTATCCAACGGACATCCAAACTCATTCATCTTAGTAAGATAGAAATCCGTCTCTTTCTGAATAACTCTCTCCGGGAAAAGATTCAAGCCAAGCAGCCTGTCCCACACCAGATTATACTTCATCCCCCAACTATCCGGTTGGTCAAAAGCCAGTCGGTAATGGTCACCCGCATAAGCAGCCATTTCCCATTCTTTAGCCATCTCACCGGCAACGTTCATATACTTCTTAGCTTCTTCTTTCTTATTCAGCATTTCTGCCAGACGTGCATATGCTGCAATACCCAGAATACCTTTGGCGGATAAATTAGCATGATGAGGACAGTCTCCTGCAAAATTATCTGTAGTAAGCTGATCACCGGTATCCGTGCCGTTTTCCAATAAATACTCAGCCCATTGAGTCAATGTCTTCCAATGCTTTTCTGCATACGAAGCATTCTTTTCCATTTTAGCAATAGCAGCAGTCATTATCAATCCGTTTCCTGCTTCTTCTACAGGCATATCACCACCTATCGTCTGCCCGTTTACGATAGGATATCCTCCTAAATCATGCGGAGGAAATGGCTTTCCCCATTTCCCGCTTTCACTATAATAAAAGAACGGATTAAGCATCGCTTTTACCAAATCGGGATTGTAGCGAAGATATAGCGGTGAAGCCGGATAATATTCATCCACCGGACCTACCTGCGGAGTAAAATAAAGCAATTCTCCATCCGAATCTTCAGACATCTGGAAAGCGGATACAGACTGACGATAAGCCAAAGCACAGAGTTCAGCATATTCTTTTCCTCCGGCAAGGTAAGCATCCGCCATCAATTGACGGTCAAAAGCATAACATTTTGCCATCACTTCTTTATAATCTTTCTCTGCATCTGCATACAAATCTTCTATGCTTGATTTTCCGTCTTTATTCCAATAAGGTCTTAAGTCCTCGCCGAAATAAGCCATTGTATACAGTCCGTCAAAGGCTGCAGTGAGATGTTGCGGGAAATCGCTGTTCATATCCAGCTTCTGTGCAAATGCAGCATAGCGTTTCTCGGCAGACTTTCTCATTTGTTTCAGATCTCCCTCTTTCATAAAGTATGCCCTCATTTCGGCTGCATCCCCCTGTGCACAGGTCACGTCATCCTTTGTTCCCAGATAGAAATATCCCCATGACCGTCCATCTTTCTCTTTATCCACCCATAATTTCTGATTTTCCTGTCCGGTCTTCATCAGAGCCAGTCCATCCTTTTCATATATTTGTGTAGATTGTCCGGCACGAAATGCCTTGTGCGGGTCTATTTCAAAATAAACAGCAACATCATGTTCTTTGCCATCCAATGCTTTAGCCTGATAAGAGATATAATTGACCGGACGGGCAAGTGTCTCCAGATCGTCCAACAGATAAGGAGCGGTAAAGCTAAGTTTCAGTTCTACATCTCCACATTCGAAGGTATAATGTGTTTGGGTTGCTTGCACATCGACAGACGTTTGTTCAGCTTCCCTCAATTCTGCATATAGTCCGAAGTCAACCAATGCACCTCCCATACGATTCTCACAATGAGCGGCAATCACGGCTTTCCCATCTTTCATAGTTTCTGCAATAGAATCCGGGATATTTACTCTGAGATCACTTTTCCACTCATATCCCGTGCTGACCAGTTGCATTCCATTCACATACAATTGAAATACATCATCATGGGAATAGCGTAAATACAGTTGCTTGTTTTTCGCCAATGCCGGGTCGAATGTCAGTTCGCGCCTCACCCATATATTAGGTGAGAACCAGGGAGTATGCACATTTCGCTGATCATCCGTGCCGAAGGCCGCCTGTCCTTCTGTCCATGTTGTATCGTCAAACTCTTTGGCTTCCCAATTTTCCTGAGGTTGCTCCATAGTATATCTTCCCGTCCACTCTTTTTCATAAGAGATGGGGGCTACCTTTTCCACCGGCATAGTCGGTTCCTCGGCAAAGAGTCCGAAGTCTACCAATCCTCCTCCCACACGATTCTCACAATGAGCGGCAATCAACGCTTTTCCACTTTTCATTGTTTGCAGAATTGAGTCCGGGACTTCCACTTTAAAGTTTGCTCCCCAGTCATATCCGGTATTCACCAATTGCTTCCCATTGATGTACAATTGAAATACATCGTCATGAGAATAGCGCAAATAAATCTTTTTATGCTCCAGAAGATACGGATCAACTTCAACCTCTCTTCGTACCCAAATATTAGAAGAAGTCCATTGTGTTCTTGCTTCCCACATGCCAGGCGTGCCAAATGCCCCTTCTGACAATTGCCAGTACTTGTCATCAAAATCCGGTTGCTCCCATCCTTCATCAGGAACTAATGAAGTGAACTTTCCTTCCCACTTTTCATGGTCAAGCGCCATCGGAGCGATAGCTTGCATCGGCAGTTCTTTACTACCCATAAAACGATACATAGCACCGTCTACCCGTAAGAAGCCAACAAAAGGAAGTTGTGTGCTGCCGCCAAAAGTCATATTCTGTTTGTTCAGTTCATCCGTCATAGACCAAAGTTTCACATGCGGATGCAAAGTTAATAACGGATAAGCAGGCGCACGAAGGTCACTTTTAGTAGTTTCATCAGAGTAAGGAGTACTTTTGCAAGCTGCCAATAGTACAACAAAAAAACAACTAATAAGATATTTTGTCATATCTATAATACATTTATCCATTATCCTATAAATCATTGCAAGCCACACAATACCAATAATATGATACAGGCAATTCTTTCTGCCATTCTAATATAAGAAATAGTAGTAGGTTTCACTTTTCTTATAAATACTTTATTTATAAATGAAACGATATCTAAAATTGCACATATCCCCATAAGAATAAGGATCCCTAACCTCGTCCAATAAAGGTGAGTGAATACATTTTCACCGTTAAATAAACACAATCCTAGATAAACAATACCAATTAAATAAGCCAAATCAAAACAAATATCACTTTTAGACTTCATATATAATTCTTTTATTTACAACAAACTTGTACTTCAATGTTATTAAAGCCCCATTGGCAGAGCTAAATTAGTGAATATTAAAATCTACCAATAGGGCCTTTACTATTTCTAATCTATTGCAAAACCGAAGGCTACTAACGGGTTATTAAAAAGAAAAGTCTAGCCATCCCATACAATGAGCAAAATCCCCTAATGCGATAGCTACTGCTATTGGGCCTACCACCTTTTTTAAAGCTTCTTTACATAACCCATATGCTATTGCTTTCGTTACACACTTTCCTAAAAATGCGTCCATAACGGTCGTTACACCTGTAGCCTGCAATATGCAATCTAATACCTTATACGGATCGAAGCAACTTTCAGACTCGGTTCTAGTTTTTACAGCAGAAATAGAATTTGCATTAGATTCAAGCATTCCTAAAAAAACTATTCCAGACAAAATAAATGCAGGATCATCTGTTCCTTCAAATTCTTCCCAATCCTTATCAGTAAATCCATGGGATTTTAGCATATTAACAATCGGAGTTGATAAAGCAGCCAATTCTTGTTTGATTTGCTCCTCGTTGATATTACTCTCAGAGCCTCTAGTCGTAGGTGATTCTGTAAGAGTCATAATTTTGGGAAGCACATCAACAAGTTGTTCTTTTAAAGCTACTTCTGAATTAACCACTTCTTCTGAATTAGATTCAAATTCAGACATTCCATCCATTTGCATTTTTTCCGGAAAGACATCCTCACTTCCACACGAATTGAAAATAATACAGGCAAATAATGCCCCAATAATAACAAAAAAAGTTTTCATAACTACAATTGATTAAAATGTTAAACATAAAAATTATAATGATACTTTCTTTTCTTCATTTACTTCTCCACAGATTTTAAGAACTAATCTTTTTTTTGACGAATTTGTATTAACCCAAATATTTTTATTAAAATATCCAATAGACAAACCTTTAAAAACTACATTTATGGAATCTTTTTCTCCGGGTAATATTGGAGCATGTGGCCAACTTACCACCATACAACCACATGTTGCTTCCACGTTATAAATAACAGATGGTGCATTGGAGATATTAGAGAAATAAAATATATGTTCAATTGATTCATTTAAATTAATCTTCCCCAAATTAGCAACTTCATTTTCAAATTTAATATTAGACTTTGCACAAGAATCCACATTAAATCTTCTCAACATTAATTCTTTCATTGGTAAATCGTACAATTTTCTTTCCCATATATTCAAGCTATCAAGCCAAGCATAATTGGTTTCACCAAAACTATCCATTTTACATAACAAATATTGATTATAGAAATATGGAAGTACCTTTATAGAGCTGTATAAAGAATCCGTATATTCTTTATCAGAGATCAAATGTTTTGTATGTAGATACTGTACCATAAATATCTGATTAATGGTAGAACTAATTAACTGTTCGTCACCATCTAATAAAGATATATCTTTTATACAATCTTTTAATGGATGATTCTTATAGTTACAAATTCTATCTAATATAGAATCATTCGATAATGAATATGGCACAATAGATACTATATTTCTATTATCCATTATAATAAAGTAATTGGTAGCAAAAGAGTATAATAGTTGATTAAAATATTGATATTCTGAAACATTTATCTCCAAAAAGCGAAACTGTTTCAGTATATCTCTTGCCTCTTTATTATCAAGCATTTCTTTTACTCTTCTATACCTAAATGAAGAAGTGTCAGAAAGAAACAATAAAGTCGGCATTTCTTGACTAATAGTCCTATCTAATAATTGAGTTAATGACAATTCTGCATTCTTACTACAACCTAGAAAGAAGCAAATTATCACCACAAAAACCAACATCTTAAAATAATTACTCATAATCTATTAACGTTATAAATGTAGCCTACTATCAGCACTTCATTAATCCGCCTCATTATTGACCAATTAAGGATCTACCGTATATTCACCACGTTTAATATGTACTATTGTAAGCCCCCGATAAAGTACCCGTTGTCTTTGTATCTTTAAGTCTCGATCTTTGC